>Ga0076093_108_pt1 | contig 49677 bp, 60 predicted proteins | sample RifGroC1_FD_68122 | JGI IMG/M metagenome (GOLD analysis project Ga0076093, IMG submission 68122) | Parcubacteria bacterium GW2011_GWC1_43_61
CTGAGGAATGATTAATGCGCCATCTTTTTTCACGGTCAAAATGTCCACATTGGCGGTCATTCCAGATTTTACCGGCTTGCTGTTGGAAATAAATCGCAAGGTAGTTTTATAAGTTGCTACTCCTTCAACCATGGTTTCGGCGGGATTAATCATTACTACTTTCGCTTCAAAAGCGACATCTTTGCCGTAGGCGTCAAGAGTAATTTTGGCGAAATCACCGATTTTTATTTTGGTAATATCCACTTCAGGAATGAAGGCCTCAATTTCGTACAGCGTGGAAAGAACCGTGATCAATGTTGTGTTGGCAACTGCAATTTCGCCAGTTTTGGCATCCTGTTTCGTTACGATGCCGTTAATCGGCGACTTTAGAACTTTTTGGACGATCTGCGATTCTATATTCCTGATGCCGGCCCGATATGATTTTACCGATGCCTCGTTTGAAACAACAGCGGCTTTCTGCGAATCAACGGTTTGAATTTGATTGGTAATATTGGTTTGCGCCGTATTCACTGCGTCTCTTGCCGTTGTAATGTCGGTTTTATACGTGCCTAAAGCGGAAGCGGATAATCCGTTCGCCTGATTTAATACATCCATTAAACCGACTAAAAAATTTCTGATGATCGAAAGATTTTTTTGCGATTCTACGAGCGCCCGATAAAGCGCGTCTTGGGAAGTCGCGTCCAAATTATTGATTTTGTTATTCCAATCTGTCAGAACGGCTCGCGAAGCGAGCCGGCCATTGCGGGAATCGGTTATCGCTTGAGAAGCGTTGCTCGAAAAATTTAATTGGGGATTATCCGTTTCCCCGTTGGTAAACATCGCATCCACTTGATTGCGAACGGCATCATCGGCCTTGGTATAGCTGTCGTTCAAAACATTAGCAACGCTCGAATAAGCATTGGTTAAAATTATATTTTGTTTGTCCAATTCCGCCTGTTGAGCCGCCAAATCAGCCCTTGCCTTATCCAGCTGACTGGCAAGTTGCGAGTCGTCTTGGCGCGCGATTATTTGATCAGTTCCGACAAAATCTCCGACATCCGCCAAAATCGCCGAAATTTTTCCACCGGTTTCAAAAGCCAGATCAACGCTTGTCATCGGTTTGACATTACCGGTTACGCTTACCTCTTGCATAATGGCGCCTTTTTTAACGACGATGAATTCCGGTTCGACATTGTCATCTCTCATAAAATAAAAAACCGCCCCTAAAACAACAATTAAAATAATGACAACAATAACGATGGGTTTTTTAAAAAAAGCCATAAAATTTACGCAAACAATAGTTTTCAATTTATACCATTTACAGACGATCGTTGGGATTTGGTATAATTGTTTTGTTGTAAACGCCGCAGTAGGCACAAATATGATGCGGCAAAACCGCTCGCCCGCATTTGGGACAAGTGGTGATGTAGGTCGTTTTCAACGCCAAATGAGACCGCCTCCGGTTCCTTTTTCCTTTAGTATGCCTTTTTACCTGCACTCCTCCCATAGTGCCCGAATGTTAACACAAAAAATTTCCCTTGGCAATATTGGTAAAAAAAAATTTGTGGTAAAATAAAATCATATTTTCGAAAAAAATGGCAAAATTCGCGCATCTACATGTCCATTCGCATTATAGTTTGCTTGACGGTTTGGCGAAAATCGACGATTTGATCAACCGCGCCAAGGAACTAGATATGGAAGCGCTGGCGCTGTGCGAATTTTATGTGGCTACCGGCGCCATGACGGATAAAAATCCCGGGCCGGATAACAAGAGATTCCATCTGACCCTTTTGGTGAAAAATAAAATCGGTTACAAAAATTTGGTGCAACTGGTCACCAAAGCCAATCTTGAAGGATTTTATTACAAGCCGAGAGTCGATAAAAATTTATTGCGGCAATACGCGGAAGGATTGATTTGCCTTTCCGGTTGTCTGCAAGCCGAAATCCCCCATTGGATATCTTCAAATAGATTAGAAAAGGCCGAAGAGACGGCGAAAGAATATCGGGATATTTTTGGCAAAGATAATTTTTTTATTGAAATTCAGCCCCACTTTGAAAAAAGCGGCAATAAAAATCTGCGATCCAATATAATTGAACTGTCCAAAAAACTAGATATTCCCTTGGTGGCCGCCAATGATGTCCACTATATCCTGAAAGAAGACGAGGACTATCATGACGCATTGCTGGCCATCGGAACCGGCAACAAAATTTCCGACCAAAATCGTCTTTCGGTTAAGGGCTTTAATTTATCATTTATGTCCGAAGAAGAAATGGCGAAATTCTTTGAGGACGCGCCGGAAGCCATCGCCAATGCTCAAAAAATTGTTGACGCCGTAGATTTTGAATTTGAATTCGGCAATTTGCAATTCCCCCATTTTGAATTGCCGGCAGGCGAAACGGCGGAAAGTTATCTGGAAAAGAGTTATTCAAAAAACCGGCTTCGCTTCCTATATTCTCATCGTCTGGGACATCGTCAATTGGGCCAAAAGCCGGAGTATTGCCGTCGGTCCCGGCCGCGGTTCCGCGGCCGGTTCCCTGATTTCATATGTTATCGGCATCACCAATCTCGACCCCATAAAATACAACCTGCTTTTCGAAAGATTTCTGAATCCGGAACGGATCGCGCCGCCCGATATCGATTTGGATTTCGCCGACCACCGGCGCAACGAAGTGCTGGAATATATCGCCAAAAAATACGGCCGCGAGCATGTCGCCCAAATTATCACTTTCGGATCGATGGCGGCCCGCGCCGCCATTCGCGACGCCGGCCGGGCGCTGGGTTTCGGCTATGGTTTTTGCGATGCCATCGCTAAAATGATTCCTTTCAATCCGACTCAAGGAATGAAAACCGGCTGGCTGGAAAAATCCCTGCAGAATGTCGCCGAACTGAAACAGGCGGTGGACACCGACCCCCAAGCCCGCCAATTGATTGAAACTGCAAAAAAATTAGAGGGCGTCGCCCGCCACGCGTCAACGCACGCTTGCGGCGTGGTTATCACCAAAGAGCCCATTACAGAATATATGCCTTTGCAATGGGCGCTTTTGAAAATGGACATCTTGGGTTTGCGAAACCTGACCACAATTGAAAAAACATTGGAACTTATAGAAAAAAATTACGGTGAAAAAATAGATATTTACAATATCCCGCTCAACGACGAAAAAACCTTTGAACTTCTGAAAAAAGCCGACACTACCGGCGTATTTCAATTGGAATCGGCTGGAATGCGCCGATACCTTAAAGAATTGAAACCGACAGACTTGGAAGATATTATCGTCATGGTGGCGGCGTTCCGCCCCGGGCCGATGGAATTTATTCCGACTTACATCGCGCGAAAAAATGGATTGGAAAGAGTTGAATATCTTCATCCGAAATTAAAACCGATCTTGGAAAGCACCTATGGAGTGGCTATCTACAAAAAACTTCTCGATGAACAATCCGAAAAATTTATAAAAGGATTGATGGATAACGGCATCGGCGCCGTAACCGCGGAACGAATCTGGCATTTTATAGAACCGTTCGCCCGCTACGGCTTCAACCGGTCGCACGCCGCCTGCTACGCCCTTATCGCCTACCAGACGGCATATCTGAAATCTAATTATCCGTCTGAATTTATGACCTCTCTGCTGAACGCGGAAAGTTTTGACATGGATCGCGTCGCCATTTTAATGGCCGAAGCCAAAAAAATGGGCATCGATATTTTATCTCCGGATATAAACGAAAGCTTGGAAAATTTCACTCTTATAAAAAATGAAGGAGAAAAAATAAGATTTGGATTTTCCGCCGTAAAAAATTTAAGCGGCAACGCCATTGCCGGCATAATCGAAGAAAGAGAAAAGAACGGCGGATTTGGCGATCTTCAAAATTTTCTCGAAAGAATTTCTTCTTCCGATGTGAATAAAAAGTCATTGGAGGCGCTTATAAAATGCGGCGCCATGGATACTTTTGGCGAAAGGCGGATGCTGAACAATAATATTGAGGAGATTTTGCGCTACCTGCGGGACACTCATAAAAATAACGCTTCGCCGCAAGCGGGCTTGTTTGAATCATACTCCACAACCGCCCCGTTAAAATTGCAAAACGCCGAAGCGGCGGCAAAAAAAGAGAAGCTGGCGTGGGAAAAAGAATTTTTGGGGCTTTACACTTCCGAACATCCTATGCAGGATTACAGAGATATCATGGAAAAGAAATCTCTACTGATTCAAAAAATCAAACCTGCGCTGGTCGGGCAAAAAATCGCCATTGGAGGATTAATTTCCGGCATCCAGAAATTCGTGACCAAGAACGGAAAATTAATGCTCTTTACAAAACTTGAAGATTGGGCTAATAAGATAGAAGTGGTGGTGTTCCCGGACATGCTGGAAAAAAATCCCGACATCTGGCGCGAAGACAATATTATTATCGTTCAGGGCAAGGTATCGCAACGCAACGGAACTTTGAGCATCATCTGCGACGCTGTCCGCGAATTTCCCCCTCAAAAAATTTAAATAAAAATGACTAATAATAAAAAAGAAACGGAAAAGTTATTAAGCCATCAGGATCTGGGCGTTCAGTTGGATTTGTATTCGTTTCATGACATCGCTCCGGGCGCGCCTTTTTGGCATCCTAAAGGAATGGCGGTTTTCAGAGAACTGGAAAAAGCCATCCGCGAAGCGCTCGACAGTCAGAATTACCAAGAAATTTCCACCCCGATAATGGTCAGAAAGGATTTATTTGAAAAATCGGGCCATTTTCAATTCTATAAGGACTTAATGTTCACTTTGAAAGTTGATGACCAAACTTTTGTTTTGAAACCGATGAACTGCCCGGAAAGCGCCATTGTTTACGGAACTAAAACCAGAAGCTGGCGCGATTTGCCATTGAAATTCTCTGAAATCGGACGGCTTCACCGAAAAGAACTCTCCGGCGTATTGAACGGTCTTTTCAGAGTGCGGCAAATCACCATGGATGACGCCCATATTTACACCGGCATCAACAACTTGGTTGAAGAAATAAATCAACTGATTGTTTTGATCGATAATTTTTACAAGATATTTAATTTCAAAACCAGTTATTTTTTGGCCACGCGGCCGGATGAAGCCATGGGCGACAAAAAATTGTGGGACAAGGCCGAAGACGCCTTAGCCGAAGCGCTGAAACAAAATAAAATAAAATATGAAATTCAACCGAAGGAGGGCGCGTTTTACGGCCCCAAAATAGAAATCCATGTGAAGGACTCCTTGGGCCGCTCATGGCAACTGGGCACCATTCAAGTCGATTTCAATATGGCGGAAAAGTTTAATTTAAGTTTCGCCAATCAGAAAGGAGAAAAAGAAAAACCAGTGGTGATTCATCGCGCCGTTTTCGGATCGTTCGAAAGATTCATCGGAATTCTGGTGGAAAATTATCAGGGCGCTTTGCCGGTTTGGCTCTCCCCCGTTCAAGTAAAAATCTTGTCCATTAGCGAACAATATGAAAAATACGCGGAAAATATCCGCGCCGAATTGGCGCGAAAAAATATCCGCGCCGAAATAGACGGCGCCAACGAAACCATCGGCAAGAAAATACGAAATTCTGAAATTGAAAAAATTCCTTATATTTTAGTGGTTGGAGAAAAAGAAGAAAAGAACGATTCGGTCGCGGTTCGTGAAAGAGGCAAGGGCGATCTCGGCGCGATTGACTTGAAAAAATTCATTGAAAAAATTAATAAGGAAATTGAAAGTAAAATATAGAAAAATAACTGAAACAATTTCCTATTTGTTATCGAGCGGGCTGTGAGCGCGAGCGGGCATGGTTCTGTATCAATGTATTAATACATTGATACAGAGAGCGAGCGCTTTCGCCCTCGTTCGCCACGCTGGGGCGAACGAGAGAAGCGAGAGAATGAATAGGAAATTGTTTTTAAGTGGGCGCGCGAGGAAAATGATATCCAGTTGTTTTTACAGATAGAAAATTGTTTTAAAAATATGAAACAAAAAGTTATCGTTATTGCCGGGCCGACAGCTTCCGGGAAAAGCGCGTTGGCTGTTAAACTGGCTCGAAAATTTCATGGCGAGATTATTTCCGCCGATTCGCGGCAGGTATATAAAGGAATGGATATCGGCGCCGGAAAAATCACCAAAAAAGAAATGGCGAGAATCCCCCACCACCTCTTGGATGTTGCTAATCCCAAAAAGCAATTTGCCGCCGCCCAATACAAACGGCTGGCGGAAAAGGCGATTAAAAAAATTATCACCGATAAAAAAATCCCTATCATTTGCGGCGGCGCCGGCTTTTATATTCAGGCAATAACGGAAAATATTTCCATTCCGGAAGTAAAACCGGACGCGAAACTAAGAGCTATTTTGGAAAAAAAATCTACTAAAGAATTATTCAATCAGTTAAAAAAATTTGACCCGCGCCGGGCCAAAAATATAGATAAAAATAACCGCCGCCGTTTAATCAGGGCGCTGGAAATAATAATCAAATCAGGAAAAAAAGTGCCGGAATTAAAATCGGCGCCGAAATACGAAGCGCTGATAATCGGCGTCAAGCGCGGGTCAAGAGAACTGAAAGAATCAATAAAAACCCGGCTTCTGAAACGATTCAAAATGGGAATGGTGAAAGAAGTGATAAATCTTAAAAAGTCCGGCTTGAGCTGGAAACGGCTTGAGGACTTCGGCCTTGAATACCGCTACATCGCCTATTATCTCCAAAACAAATTGTCCTATGACGAAATGATAAAAAAATTGCAGAAAGAGATAGAGAATTACGCCAAGCGCCAAATGACTTGGTTTACCCGCGACAAAAAAATCCGCTGGGTTGCGGATTTTAAACAAGCCAAAAAAATAATCAAAGAATTTCTAAGTGACTAACCAAAAACTAATTTTTGGTTAGTTGAGCAACCTTTTTAAAATCTCCGCAATTATTTCTGGGCTGGCCTTGCCGCGAGTGGCGGCCATCACTTGTCCAAGCAAAAACTGCAAAGCTATTTCCTTGCCTTTTTTGTAATCGGCAACCGCCGTTTGATTTTCACTGATCACTTTTGAAACCGCTTTCTCAATTTCTCCGGTGTCTTGAGTTTGCCTTAGATCTTTTTCACCGACTATGGTATTGGGATCTTTGCCGGTAGCCCACATTTCTTTAAGAACATCTTTGGCGGCCCGCGTGGTAATGGTTCCTTTATGAATTAAACTCATTAACTCGGCAAAATTCTCAGCGTCTATTTTCACATCATCAACTTCGGCCGACGCCTCATTTAAAAGCCCCAAAAAATCGCCCAAAATATAATTGGCCGACAAGGTTGTAAGTTGTTTTTTTTCACCTATTTCCAATTCCTGCAATTCACTGACAACATCTTCAAAAAATCCGGCCAATTTTTCATTATTAACCAAGATATTAATTTGCTCGTCGGCTAAGCCATATTCCGATTTAAGTCGCTTTCTTTTATCGCCAGGCAATTCCGGCAATCCGGTTTCAATTTCTTTAATCATTTCCATATTGGTATTTAAGGGCGGTAAATCCGGTTCCGGAAAATACCGATAGTCGTGCGACTCTTCCTTGATTCTTTGCAATACCGTCTCCCCTTTTGTTTCATTCCAGCCGCGAGTTTGCTGAATAATTTTTTCGCCATTTTCAAGAATTCCTGTCTGCCGTTTTATTTCATAGTCAATGGCGTCGCGAACCGCTTTAAAAGAATTTAAATTTTTAACTTCAACTTTAACACCTAATTCTTTGGCGCCAACCGATTTCAACGAAAGGTTGGCTTCAATGCGCATCTGCCCCTTTTCCATATCGGCGTCGGAGACCCCCAAATAGCGCAACAGCAAATGCAATTCCTGCGCAAAAGCGCCGGCCTCTTCTCCGGAAGTCATATCGGGCTCGGTTACCAGTTCCATTAAAGGCACACCCGCCCGATTAAAATCAACGAGAGAATGGCCGATATGGCCGAAATGAGCCAGCCGGCCGGTGTCTTCTTCAAGGTGCACTCGGGTTATACTTATTTTTTTTGCGGAATTAGGAATGGTTAATTCTCCACCCAAACAGATCGGATAATCGTATTGCGAAATTTGATATCCTTTCGGCAAGTCGGGATAGAAATAGTTTTTTCTGTCCCATTTGGTGATTTCATTTATTTTGCTTTTAAGCGCCAAACCGACTTTAATCACTGCGTATTAACATTCGGATGCCGTTCATCCGGATCATTCTTGCAGGCGCAGAACATTTTTGTTTTCGTTTTTAGTTCGATATGGACTTCTAATCCTATAATTGATTCATATTTCATATACTTCCAAAATAACACAAATTTTGTGATAATAAAAACCCCTCCTAACCTCCCCTAATCAGGAAGGGTTTGGGTGGGTTTTGTTATTTTTACTTCTCTACTTCGATGCCCATTGATCGCGCGGTGCCCATGATGATTTTTTCGGCCGCCGCGATATCATTGGCGTTCAAATCAACCAATTTTTTTTCGGCGATTTCGCGAATTTGCGCCATGGTAACTACGCCGCCGGCGATGTCTTAAATCTCATATCAAAAGTCCGGTCTTCGTAAACCGTAACCTCAACCGGAATAATATCGCCAGCCATTTCCTTGGTCGCCACATTAAACTTGCTGACAAACTCGCCGATATTAAGCCCGTGCGGGCCCAAGGCGGTGCCAACCGGCGGCTGAGCCGTTGCCGCTCCGGCGGGAATTTGAATTTTTACGATTGTTTTTATCTTTTTTGCCATAAATTTCTTTGCCCTCGTTATAACTTCTTTATTTGAAGAGAGTCAAGTTCCACCGCCGTCTCGCGACCGAACATTGAAATCAGCACTTTAACCTTGCCGCGGTTTTCGTCAACTTCATTGACTTTGCCGTCGAAATCCTTAAACGGCCCATCAATTATTTTCACCGGATCGCCCACCGAAAATTCAATGGTGTATTTTGACTCTGTCCCCCCCATTCTTTTTTGGAGATCTTTTATTTCTTCGAGAGAAACGGGAATCGGCACCGTGCCCGAACCGATAAAACCGGTAACGCGCGGCGTATTCCGCACCACATACCAGGAATCATCGGTCACAATCATTTCCACCAAAACATAGCCCGGATAAATTTTTTCTTCAATAGTCCGCCTCTTGCCGTTCTTGATTCTGATTTTTTTCTCCTTGGGAACCAAAACGCTGAAAATCTTATCCTGCATATCGAGAGATTCGATTCTTTGTTTCAGGTTGCGCGCCACCGCGTCTTCATAACCGGAATAAGTGTGAAGCACATACCAGTTTCTTCCTTGTGATTGCTGTTTTGCCATATTTTATCTAAATAGGAAAAAATTAAGGCCGAGGCCGAAAAAATAATCCAGAGCGCCCAAAAACACCGCCACCGCGGCGGAAGCCCCGATAACCACCAAAGTATAATTTATGGTGGTATTTTTGGACGGCCAATTGACCTTGCCCATTTCAATTTTGACTTCCTTAAAATAATTTTTTACTTGTTCAAAGCGACTCATAAATTTAGGTAATTTTAAAAAGCCCGCAGGCCTCTATTCGATAGAGTACCAAACAAAAAATTAAATGTCAAGGTTTTTGACGGTTTTGGCGTGCATCTGGATAAAGCGCTTGCGGGGGGCCACTTCGTCACCCATAAGGATATCAAAAATTTTATTGGCCTTTTCGGCGTCTTCAACGGTGATTTGTTTCATTGACCTGTTTTCAGGATTCATTGTAGTGTCCCACAATTGATCAGGATTCATTTCGCCCAAACCCTTATAGCGCTGAATATTCGGATTTAACATTTTTTCCTTTTTAAACTCTTCCAAAATTTCCGCCTTGTCTTCGTCGGTGTAGGCGTATTCCGATCTTTTGCCGCTGGAAATTTTGTAAAGCGGCGGCTCGGCGACAAAAATGTGTCCGTTATTCACCAGTTCGGGAAAGTAGCGGAAAAATAAAGTTAGAAGCAAAGTCCTGATGTGAGCGCCGTCGACATCGGCGTCGGTCATGATAATAATCCGGCCGTAGCGGAGCTTGGAAATATCAAACTCTTCGGCGATAGCGGTCCCCAGCGCGATAACCAACGCCCGAATTTCCTTAAACGCCAAAATCTTATCAATCCGCGCCTTTTCGACATTCAAAATTTTTCCGCGCAGCGGCAGAATCGCCTGAAATTTCCGATCGCGTCCCTGTTTCGCCGAGCCGCCGGCGCTGTCGCCTTCCACTATGAACAATTCTGTTTCGGCCGAATCGTTGCTGGAGCAATCGGCCAGTTTTCCCGGCAAAGCCAATCCTTCCATAATACCTTTTCTCAAAACCGTTTCCCGCGCCGCTTTGGCCGCTTTTCTGGCTTTTGACGCCAAGATTGTTTTTTCTAAAATTTTTCTGGCATCGGCGGGATTTTTTTCAAGCCACTCTCCCAGCGATTCTCCGATAACAGTTTCCGTAGCGGTTCTGGCTTCCGGATTGCCCAATTTGGCCTTGGTTTGCCCCTCAAACTGCGGTTCCCGCAATTTAACGCTGATAACCACCGTCAATCCTTCGCGAACATCATCGCCGGTAAGATTTTCTTCGGATTCTTTGACGAAGCCGTTCTTGCGCGCGTAATCGTTAAGCGTTCTGGTGAGCGCCGTCCTGAAACCGGTGGCATGCATGCCGCCTTCGCCGGTATGGATATTATTGGCAAAGCTCAATTCTTCCGACTGCACATCTTCGGTATATTGAAAAGCCGTTTCCACTATAATATCCTCATGGGTTTTCTCAACATAAAATATATTGTTCTGGACCGGCTTTTCGTCTTCGTTCAAAAAACGGACAAAAGACACGATGCCGCCTTCAAAGTAAAAAGCGTAAGTTGTCGGCGTTTTTTCTCTTTCATCGCGAAAAACTATTTTGACTCCCTTGGTTAAATAGGCCTGCTCACGCAGATGATCCAAAATTCTTTTGGCGTCAAACCATTCCTTGCCCTTTTCAAAAGAATTGAAAATTTCAAAATCCGGTTCAAAAGTTATCGTCGTCCCGGTGATTTTACTGGTTCCTGTTTTTTTGACTTTTCCCGTTGGCTCGCCTTGTTCATATTCTTGCGTCCAAATGTCGCCATCGCGGCAAATATCGGCTCTTAATTTTTTGGACAGAGCGTTGACAACGGAAACGCCGACGCCGTGCAATCCGCCGGATATTTTGTACGATTCCCCGCCGAACTTTCCGCCGGCGTGAAGCGTGGTCATGACCGTTTCAAGGGCGGATTTTTTGGTTTGTTTGTGAAATTCAACCGGAATGCCGCGCCCGTCATCGGTCACTTTCACTTTATTGCCCGGCAGTAATACGACTTCGATATTTTTCGCGTAACCGCCCATCGCCTCGTCTCGAGAATTATCAAAGACCTCCCAAATCAGATGGTGCAAACCATCGGGACCGGTCGAACCGATATACATCCCCGGCCGTTTTCTTACCGGCTCCAAACCTTCCAAGACATAAATATCTTTAGCGGTATAGGATGTTTCTTTTTTTTCTTCTTTTTTTATCATCTTATTTCGGCGCTTAATTTTTTAATCAAAGCATTTTTTATTTTTTCTTCCTCGCGGCGAATCTCTTCATCGGTTAACGTGCGTTCTGCCTGAAAAACAATGTGAAATGCCAGATTTTTTTTGTTTCCTGAAAGTTCTTTTCCTTCGTAATAATCGAATAGGTTGATATCTTCAATAAATTCGGCGCCGGAATTGTGAATGACGCCAAGAACTTCACTCATCCTAATATCTTTATCGACTAAAATTGAAATATCTCTGACAACCGCCGGATATTTGGAAATTTGAGAAAATTCCCTTTCTTCATTGACGATCGTTGCCAACCGTTCAAAGTCAATGTTAAACATGGCAACGCGGCCGACAATGCCCAAAGACGCCAGCGCTGCCGGACTCACTTCGCCGATGATGCCTAAAGCGCCGCCGCCGTGTTCAATGCGGGCAACGCGGCCGGGATGCCACCATTTGTCGGCAGTGGTTGAAACATAGCGGCAATCGACAACACCGAGATTTTCAAACAACGCATTCAAAACGCCTTTCATTTCAAAAAATTTCGCGCCATTTATGGTTTCTTCATCCCTTTTGACCGCGCTAACGCCGGCCAACCTTAAATTTTCCTTGGGCTCCGCCGGAGAAGAAAAAACATTGCCGATTTCGAAAAGTTTGATTTCGCCCGCAAACCGAAAATTATTTTTGACATTTTTCAACAAACCAGAATTCAATTCCGGCCTTAAATATTTAAAATCCGAGTTGGCGGGATTTTGAATTTCCACGAGTTGATTTTCACCGTTTTCATCTATATTTTTTCCTCCGACAAAAGAATAGTTATATGTTTCGCTGAAGCCGGCGCTCGCTAATATATCTCTCGCTTTATTCATCGCGATATTAGCATAGTTTTTTTCCGGAACCGCCATTGCCGCCGCCGGCACCTTGCCAATAAGATTTTCATAACCGTAAAATCGCGCCACTTCTTCGATTAAGTCCTCCTCCGCTTCCAAATCGAGCCGCTCCGTCGGAACGGTCGCTAAAAATATTTTGGCGCCTTTGGCGGATATTTTTATCCCCAGCGATTCCAAAGTCCTCTTTGTAAATTCCGGTTTTATTTTTTCGCCAATTAATTTATCCAGATATTCCAAATTCAATTTGATATTCCGAGGTTTTAATTTCTTCGGATAAATATCGATTGTTCCGCCGATGATTTTCGATCCGGGAATAATTTCCTGAATTAACGCGCATACTCTGTTCAACCCCAGTTCGGCTAAATTAGGATCGATGCCGGCGGCGAAACGGATTGAGGCATCGGTATTCAGCCCTAAATTTTTATCGGTTTTTCTTATTCCGCCCGGTTCAAAATTAGCCGATTCGATTTCGTCCAAATCATATTGACCGCCGTCAAGCGTATTGATTTTCTCTCCTCTTTTGGCTTTTCTGATGATAATTTTTTTGCCTTCTAACTTTTCGTAATCAAAAACATGCATCGGCTGTCCCGTTTCCAGCATCGCATAATTTAAAATATCAACTATATTATTGTGCGGATTGATATCGAATTTAACGAGTTCGTCCTGCAGCCATTTTGGCGCCGGACTGATTTTGACATCAGTTATGACTTTAGCGATATATCTCGGGCACAATTGTTTTTCGACAACAGTCACCGAAATAAAATCACCCGGTCGCTTTGTTCTATCTTCGAAAAATTTAAGATCCGGTTTTTTTACCGGCTTGCCGGTTAACGCGGCGATTTCTTTCGCCAAACCATAATGAGACAATGTATCGTGAGTCCGATTGGGCAAAATATCGATATTCAAAATTGCATCGCCCGACTGCGCAGACAGACCATCCGCCTTTTCGGAAACGACGCATTCAAAAGAATGCAGGGTCAGCAATTCCGCCAATTTTTCCGGCGTCAATTTTATATCGGTATATTTTTTGAGAAGATTGTAGGAAAATTTCATTTTAGAATTGTTTTAAAAATCTGAAGTCGCTTGAATAAAAAAGCCGGATATCGTTTATGCCGTAATAAAGCATTGCCAAACGTTCTAGGCCCAAACCGAAAGCGAAGCCCTGTTGCTTACCGGGCGCATAGCCCGCCGATTTAAAAACCTTTCGATGCACCATTCCGGCGCCGACCACTTCAAGCCATTTTGAGCTCGCAATCTTAATATCAATTTCCATGCCCGGCTCGACAAAAGGAAAATACCCCGGTCTAAATCTCACCTCTATTTTCTTGCCCCTGGTGGAAAAAAACTTTTTAAAAAATTCTTCAAAAACCGCTTTGAGATTCGCCAAAGACACATCCTCGCCGACCATTAGACCTTCCACTTGATGAAATTGAATTTCATGAGAAGCGTCGGTGGCTTCATGGCGAAAAACCCTGCCCGGAACGATAATCCGTAGCGGAGGATTATTTTTTTCCATGTAGCGCGCCTGCATGGGAGAAGTGTGCGTTCGCAAAAGCAATCCCCGACGAAGCCAGAAAGTATCCTGCAAATCCCGCGCCGGATGATTTTTGGGAATGTTCAGCGCGTCAAAATTGTAATATTCGCTTTCAATTTCAGAACCAAATACAATCTCAAAGCCCATGGATTGAAAAATATCCTCAATGCGACGCTCGACTTTTGTCAAAGGATGCAAATGCCCCAAGGCAAAGATTTTGCCGGGCATGGTGATGTCAATTTTTTCTTTTTCAAGCTTTTCGGCAATAAACTCATTTTTTAATTCTTGGGATTTTTCGTCGATCAACCGTTCCAAATTGTCTTTGGCAAAATTAATCGAATGGCCGAATCGCGCTCTTGATCCTTCCCGAATATCGGGTAACTCTTTGACAAGTTCGTTTAAGACGCCTTTTCGGCCTAAATATTTTATTCTGATATTTTCCAATCGCGCCAAATCGGACGCTTCTTGTATCGCTTCTTTTGATTCTTTTTCCAAAATATTTACTTTTTCTTCAAAATTTTCAATTGCCATATTAAAAGCGCAATGCAGACGGCGCCCATTATAGAACTAACAACTAAAACAACTACCCCTAACACTCCGGCGCTGTTTGGATTGGTGAAAAAAATTATGCCAAAAAACGATGCGCAGGCAAAAATAATTGCGATAATCAACCCTATCATAGTTGAATTATATCAAAATTTTTGATAAGCTTCAAGCGCGGGGTAGAGCAGCCTGGTAGCTCGCAAGGCTCATAACCTTGAGGTCGTTGGTTCAAATCCAACCCCCGCAACCATCTTCGCCAGGGTAGCTCAGTGGCAGAGCAAGGTTTTCATAAGACCGAGGTCGTGAGTTCGATCCTCACCCCTGGCATAGAAAATTAAATAAATGCAGCTGCGTCAAGAGGAACCCCATCTACTGCGCAGTCAACATTTTTTATCCGCCTACGGCGGACAGGTCGAGAGACCGAATCAGTTGAGAGGAGTCAGCGACCTAATCGCTCTATAAAAAGCTAATCAAAAACAACCGATTTTATCGGCTGTTTTTGATTCTCAATTTTGTTCTGAATCATCGGCTGGAAAATGCCCACCGCATTTCAAGCATTGATACAAAGCGGGGCGAGTTGGCTCTGGATATGTCCCGCTTATTTTTTGCACTATTGCGTCGGAAGTTAACACGCTTACGATAACATTAGAACTTTTACATTTGGGGCATTCCTTTTTATTAGTTTTTTCCATAAATTTATTTTTTCACATATTCCTCCAATAATGCCCAGTTATTTTCCCAATGCCGATTCAGGTTTTCTGGAGAAAACCTTCGTTCCCAGTTTGAAGTTCCGTGCGCAGAATGTTTTATACATGCCAACCCGGCATCTCTTTTTTTCGCTATCCAAAATTTTGGATTTTCGTTACTCCTGAGCGAACCCAACCACACAAAAACAACAAATTGATTAGTATTTGCCTTCGTCCATTTTTCATCAGTTTCCCGTAAAATAAAAGTATTGGCTCTATCAGGATGACAGGATTTTACTTGAATGTAGCCTAATTTATTGCCCTCTTTTTGGCCAAATAGAATATCATTATCGGAAAAATTTTCTGGTAACAAAGCACTGGCAATACCGCGCTTAGATAATTCTGCGGCAACATAGAGTTCACCAGCATGACCGCCTAATTTTTTAATCCATTGTGGCGTTGGCATATAAGTTCAGTCTTACTAATTTAGTATAACATTTCATGTCTCCTGTGAAAATTCAAATTTTATTATAAAATGCCGCTCTTCCTTTCGTAATCATCTTATATTTCCATCCCAGTTTTTCAAAATATTCTTCCGCCGCCTCTCGTTTCAATTTCGTTGAAAGCCAAAGCATAAGTGGCAGACCCTTTGTTTCGTGAATTTCTTTATGGCCATCCCTATATTCCACTAAAAAATCTGGAAAATAATTATGTGGAAAGCCAAAAACTTTATAGGGAATTTTAAGTCCATGTTTTTTTGTCCATCGCACAACAGCAGGATCACGTTCAAGTTCAACCATATATTCCCGCTCAAGTGCAGAATCGTAATTCTCGCTCCCTTGAAAACTCTTTTTTAATTGTGTTAGTGTTCCTCTTTTACTAATCATTTTTTCTTCATAAATATTCCCTCAATAAGTTCTGGCGTCAAAAAAACATCACGCACTTGATCAATAATTGCCCATAATCGCCTAAGTAATGCCTCATCTTTTGAATCATCAAGTTCGACTCCGCCAAGCAATCCTTTCCGAATATGGTCTCTGATAATTTTTACAAGAATTACCTGTCGCTCATCGGGATTTCTGTCATATTCCAAAAGTGCGTATCGTGCCATGGAGTGAATTTGCTTCGTTAATTGTTTTTTCAGTTCTTCAATTGACCAATCTTCTGTTTTCGTTACTCGTGCTATTTTCTCAATTTCAATTTCCGGTATGTCTGATTTTTCAGAGGTAACATGTTCAGAATCTATATTTAAACTTTTGATTCTTGTTACATCCTGTTCAATATCCATTCGGTTAAAATCATACTTGTAATTGTCTAGATATTTTTGCCATTCATAAATTGGCTCAAGCACTTCAGGCGGTTCAGGGGTTGGATCGTTAATATTCAAAAAGCGTTCTGCCTCCTCTAGTGTTTTCTCGCCCTCATTTATCTTGTCTGTGTTTTTATCCTCCGGAATTTTTTCAGTATCAATAATTATATTTGCGGGGTCTAATGCTTCAGGGTATATAGTTGCCTTCAAATGATCCCATAGCCAAGCATGTTTCAAAATTGGATGGTCTACGATATAGAGCGATTCCCATTCTTCTGGATTTTTGCTCATGCGCCTCAAGCCCCTACCAATAACTTGTGGCCCGTATACTGAAAAAATTTGGCCATCTATCATTTTGTAACTGAATTTTCTAAAAAGTAAGATAACAGAAATATTACGCACATCCCATCCTTCGCGGAGCATTAAAACAGATACTACTGCGTCGTATTCTGTCTGCGGGTCTTTGTTTATATCTCGCGCCGCTTCTTTTAATTCGTCATCCGTCTCATTATGGACCAAAAGAATCTTTTTTATGCCGTATTTTTCGCCGATTTTTTCAAGTTCGCTGGTAATATTTTTGGCATCGTCAATCGAAACTGCCACCATAAACAAAAGCGGCTTATAAGGTTTAGGCGTTCTCATTTTCTGCTTTTCTAAAAGCTCGCAAGCAATGGCTATCTGTTGACGCATTGGCTTCAAACTTGTGATATAACGACGAGCGGATATTTTGCGCCTCTCAATTTCTTCCCACGGTACTTCTTCGGCAGAGATTGTCTTGCCCGTCTCTAAATCTTCATACGTTAATTTCACTTTATTGATATCGGGGTGAAATACAATTGGTCGCTTAATTATTTTATCCGTCATTGCTTGGGCAATGTCGTAAACAAAAATCATCTTACTATCCGGGTGTAAACCATTCAGCCTATCGGGAGTTGCTGTAGTGTCAAGGCGGAAAAAACGCTTCGGCTTTAATTTATCTAGTAAGTCGTTGTACTGTTCGGCTTTGGTATTATGGGCTTCGTCATTAAAAATGCAAAGTGATTCTACATTATCACGAATGACTTTCCAATTATCATTCCGTTCGTATATTTGATGAATATTTCCGAGAATAATTGTTCCGTTCAGCACTCCTGCGGCATTATTTCCCGGCTTCATTATGTGAAGAGAAATTCGATTCTTTAAATGCTCATGGGAATTTACAAAAAACGGAAAAATATCATAAATATACGATTCTGAATGCTGGTCAAATTCATCAACAAGCCGCTCGCGAACAATGGTATTTGGTGTAAGTATTAAAAATTTGTATTGGTCGTGCACAATCATCATGTACGCAATCATCGCGCCGATGATTGTTGTCTTACCACCGCCAGTCACTATATTTGTTAGTAAATCTTTCTCGCCGAGAATTTCGAACGAATACACACATCGCTCAATCGCTTCAAGTTGGACTTTTTGCCATTGTTCCTCATTCCAAAGTTTTAGGTTTGGCTTGAAATGTTTAGAGCCAAGGTGTTTTAGAAAATCAACGCCAATTTCGGGCATGCCTTGATACCCTGATTTTCGCCATTCGTTGAAATTTTCCTCGTGTTGTTTAAAAAAATAGTGCATATTTGGGTCTGTGTATAACTATTGACTTTTAGGATTGTCTTCTGCTACCATAAAATCATCACGCCCCGAGGAGAAATCCTTGGGGATATTATTTTCTTCATAAATATCATCTTTTAGCCGATCCGCAGAGCACAAAAACAATCGATAATTTAGTCGTTTTTCCTGTAATTGTTTTGATAATTTTTCGTATTCTTTGCCTACATGACCGGGCGCGAAAATAACGATAACTTTTTTATTTTTGTTTACTGTTAGATCTTCAACTAACGCCGCATAATCTCCATCACCGCTAAACAAGATAAGGTGTTCAAAATTATTTGAAAGATTAAAAACATCTCGCGCAATTTCAACATCAAAATCACATTTGCGTCGCATGACTGGCACGGCCATTTGCTTTTGTAATTCACCTATACTTGTATTCAATTTTTTGAGTTCCATATCCATTTCTTCAATAAGTTCATAATTAAAATCTGGCTCGCGTTCTGCAAGACGAATTTCTATTTTCTGCCGTAATTCGTACAGCTTTGTAGCAATTTCCGAATTGGTTGTCTTTATGCCGTCCAAGACATCGAAAAGTTCCTTGATGATTTTCTTGAAATGTGATTTTTCCAACGAAACGGGAACCCACTTAACTTCTTTTGACTGCAAATTAAATCCAATTAATTGAATCCTTGCTTGAAGTTCTTCTGACCAACTTTTTCCCGTTTCCACTCCGAAATAAAATCGCTTATCAAAAATTTCCTTGTAGTCGGATAGATAGATAAAAAGTTTTTGGAGATCTATTTTCCATCCCAAATAATTCTTGCTTTTTGGATCAGAAAACCAACCATAAACATTAGCCCAATCAATAATCACTATTGTTTTGCCTAACGATCTGAATCTGAATTGTTCTGCGTTTGGCTTATTCATAGGATTTCTATTTGGTAACGAGGCATATAAGTTTCCGAGGATATCTCCGCCCGACTAATTCTATCAATAGAAAATCGACGGATACCGTTTTTTGTTCTGTCCCACGCAAATAAGCCCTGCTCGCCATCGTCTTTGCTAAAACTGTATGGCTCAACAGACCGCCATCCCTCGGTCGTGCCGTCTTTCTCAATATAAAAAATGCGTAGCACTTGTCTGTTTCGCGCGGCTTGTTTAATTGTGTCCAAAATTTGATAGTTCATACCGCTATATTTTTATTTTTTTACTAAAAATCGTCTCACCCGCCAAATTATCCTGCACTTTGCATGCGACAATTATTTCGCCGGATTTTTCGAAAACATGCCTCGCTTTCAAAATCGCTTTAAATCGCTCACCTTTTTTCTTATCTGATACTTTTTCGCGCGAGAGAATATAATCTTTATCCGCCACAAAATGCCCCTCTTGATAATTAAAATCCCACTGGCAATTTACAAGCCAGCCATCTTCGTTTGTTGAAATAGCATCAATCGCTTCAAATTCATATTCTAATTTTTTGATTTTCTTTATCTTAATATCGCCGATAACTGGCGCTTTGGAAAAACGCAGAAAAAATTCCGCCTCATTTGCATCAGGATAGCGTTGCAATACTCTTGCTCTAAACTCTTTTGAATCCAGTGGAATAAGATCAAGCTTGAGCGGAAGTGTATGTTTTTCAATATATTTCTCAAGAATATTTATATATTGCACAATCTGTCGGCTAAATCTCCATCCGATAATTTTCGCGCTTACAAGCTTATTTGGCTCAAGTTGTGATTTTATCTCGTCAAAAAACGCTTTTATTTCCTTGCCACCGATGGATTCTTTGGGATTCGCGGGACCGACCAAAATCGGTTCGCTTTGTCCGGGCGGACGAAAACCATGAGCCACGCCTTGAGCCGTGTTCTTGCTAGCTCCATAGCAAGTTAAAACAAAATCAACAAATTCATCCTGCAAAATGCTCGCAAACTTTTCTGATGGATAGACGCCGAGATAAGAAACTTCTATATTCGGCACCTTTTCAAATTCCATACCGAGCTTTGCCTGTTTAGCTTCCTTATTTCCTTTGCGTACATCACTCTCTACACCGCTCATCTCCTCGCCGATTTTCACCAGCCGGTCAAGTGTTACCGAGACCGCTACTCGCGAAGAGTCACACCCGATAAATCGCCGTTTCAATTTTTGCGCCACTGCCAAAGTCGTGCCCCCGCCACAGAAAAAGTCCGCTACCACATCGCCCTCGTTGGAGCTTGCCTTAATAATTCTTTCTAAAAGCGCTTCTGGTTTTTGCGTTGGATATCCAATCCGTTCATTGCTACTTTGAATAATTGAAATATCCATCCACCAATCTATCTGTGGCATTACTTCGTCTTCATCAAAATATTTTTTGTATACTTTTCCGTCCGAATGTTTATATGACTTAAAATATCCCTTTTCATCCTTACCTGTATACTTTACTCGCTGTTTTTCACCAGTTAAAATACCAACGGCAGAATAATTAAAATCATATTCTTTAGATTTTGTATAAAATAAAATTATATCGTGCTTTCTTTTAAATTGTTTTTCTGATTGGCCGGCCCCTTGGTAGCACCATATTATTTCATTTCTAAAATTCTCATATCCGAAAATTTTATCCATCTCGGTTTTGATATAGTGGCTGGCGTGCCAGTCGCAGTGGACATAAATTGAACCTGTCTTTTTTAAAACCCGCCGCATTTCCCAAAGTCGCGCGTTGAGCCAAACAAGATAGGAATCAATCCCACCTTCCCAGATGTCGTAGAACGAGCGGACTTCATTGGTGTCGCCCCAAATAACATTGTAATTTCTGCCCGAAAAAAACGGCGGATCAATGTAAATAAGGTCAATTGATTCTGTAGAAAGCGTTCGCAATACTTCTAAATTGTCGCCCAGAATTAGCTGATTTGTTGGTGTTTTTGAATCATTAAAAATTACCGTATCACCGTGATTTTTCGGATGCAAGCGTGGCAAATGAATCCACGGAAAAATATGGTCATATCCCTTGCCGTCTTTCCATCCCATTGGCGGATGCGTCGGATCTGGCAGGTTATTGGTTTTTCGTCTTATTTTGTCCGAGGCAGAAAGTACCTTTTTCTGTTGCGGCAAAACTTGTTCCGTGGACTCTTTTTGAATTTTTTGTAAATCTTTATAGTTCATAAAATCCCCTTCATTTTGCCACGTTTTTGGGTATTTGGCAATTAAATTTTGGCTACTTTTCTACCGCCACAACCTTTCCCGCGACTACAAATTTACTCTTCATACACGAAATAAATAGTAGGCGTTTGGCATATTTATCGCTGTGGATAGACAACCACTATTGGGCTTGACTTATAGGCCACTGCCCTGTAATATAGAAACATAAGTGGCTTCGGCCTCGCCCTGAAAAGGGCAAACAGAAAAGCCATTAGAGAATATCTTTAACAGCTTTTTTTATTTGTTCAAAAGTATTTTTGTCTAAATAGCCTATCTTTTTCGCCAATCTTTTAGAATCAATTAAGCGCATTTGAGAGAGCAGTGCCCTTGCCTCCTTTCCATCAACAACTCCCACCGATGGACGAAGCGGATGTTTTGACAAAGAAGCGGTAAGCGGTACAATAAAACATGTCTGCCTGCTCGTTCCTTTTAGAACAATGGCCGGACGGAGATATTCTCCTCCATGGCCATTCTGCTCAAATCCAATATTGATACCGAGCGCGCACCACCAAATTTCGCGTTCATGAAAAAATGGCGCATCGACGCGATTGTGTATTTTCTTTTTCTTTTCGTTCCAATTGTCAAAATCTTTTTCCATAAATCAACCGCATTTCTGTCTTAACGATAGCTAATTTGGGTAATATTGTAAAATAAATGCCTCGACCGAGACACCTCAAATCGCTCTCTGGGAAAATTGCCCAAAAAGCCCTATAATGCTTGTATTGTTTGGGTCTTAGACCGAATCACTGCGCAAAATTCGTTCTTTAAAAAGGAGGTAAAAATGAATGCCGACACAAAATTAGTTACTATGAAGTTTTGCGGAACTACAGTAAAACGAAATATTTTTCTTAAAGAAATACGCGCCGCCGTAACAAAAATTACGGGCGAAAAAATGACATTGGATGCTTTAATCCATGAAATAGCAAAAAATATCTACGACCATGCTCGAGGAGAAGGATCAATGACTATTATACAAAAAGATAATTTATTCGAATTTGAGATTAAAGATGACGGGCAGGAATCTTACGACTTTGATTTGTGTAAAAATAATTCCGCGAGCGTAAGTAATGGAATAAATTACGGAATTGGACTTAATATGATTTTCAATCTTGCATCTGCTCTCAAAATTGAATTAAAAATAGATACTTCTAAAGGATTTTATTATTCTGGCACATACGCGCCATTAAATATTGCAAACAACTAAAAAGCCGATTCGTTTAAAGATCGGCTTTTAATATATTGGAACGCCAGCCGCCCACGCCTCATAGCGATTATCTAGTGAGCGATAAACTAATTTAGATCTTGATGTTTCATATTTATTTGAAACAGACGGAGCCCAAGATTGTATTGCTTCTCGAACCCTAGGCGATACGTCGCCTTTTTCGCACATTCGGACAAACTGTTCTCTTTCAACATAGACCCACGACATAGGCGTACAACAAACTACTTAAATAAATCAATGTCGCGCGCATATGCGTAGTCGACGATCTCATACGGTTTTGAATAAAACCAGGGCGCTTCAAGGTGAGTTTGAGCAACGATTTTTTCGGTTGGCCAACTGCCTAATTCGTCGCAAATCTGCTTGAGTAATTTCTTATGATCAGCTGGAAAAATTGATTCATTAAATTTTGTTTCATCCTTCAAGGAAAAATTTATCATCTCAACATCGTTATGCGGAATCGCCTCGGTATCAATCGCACCTTCATTTTTAAGTTTTGCGAGCATTTCATCTACGCGGGAGGGCACAGGGCCATATCCTTGGTGAATATAAACATCGCCTGTAATTGATTTTTTGTGATCGCGAAAATACACGAAGTCAAGATAATACAAAAGCTTATTTAGCTTTGTGGCATGCAAGTATTTGTTATTACAATACTTGATGAAGTATAAAATGGCGTTTTTGTAAGCACGCTCATCAAGCTTTCAACGGGATATTCGGGACTGTGGACGATTTGATTTCTTAATTTGTGCGCCCGCCAAATTTCTTCAATATTGGAAATTTTAGCGGTGTCGAGATATTTCAAGCGATCCGCCATCGATTCCCCCGGCAACCGCATTTGTTTTAACAAATCGTCAAAAGCGCTGTCGGCTTCTATCAGCGCCAATCTTAAATTCGTGTCGTCGCTTTTTTTCAATCTCGCCAGAATTTTTTGCCATGATTTATCTATGATTCTTTTTTGGGAGGCCTTAGCCGACAAAAAATTGGTTGTAGTTTTATACCATTTATCGACTATTTTTAATTTAACAATCAAAAAAATAACCAAACCGCCAAAAATCGCTGTCAGCGACCAACCGAACCATTCAAAATTGGACACCCATTCAGAATCGCCAAGTTTGATGAAATAAGACCGCCAATTATTGATTGTATTTAAAATCCAGTTAACTATTTTCATTGGTTTTATTCATTGTTTCGATAATTTTGGCAATTTTCAAGAGCTTGATATCTTCAAAATTATTTCCGATTAACTGAAGTCCTACCGGCAAATTGTTCACTTCCTGAATCGGAATAGAAATACCCGGAGCTCCAATCAAATTGACGGAGATCGTATAAATATCCGCCAAATACATAGACAGCGGATCTTGGGTTTTTTCACCCAATTTAAAAGCGGTAGTCGGTGATGTCGGAGTGATAATCGCGTCAATGGTTTCGAAAGCACGGTCAAAATCCTGTTTGATTAATTTTCTCACTTTTTGAGCTCGCGTATAATAGGCGTCATAGTAGCCGGCAGAAAGTATGTAAGTTCCCAGCATGATTCTTCTTCTTGTTTCGGCGCCAAATCCTTCTCCCCTGCTCTCAAAATAGACATCCGACAATTTTTGAATTGTGAATTGTGAATTGTGAATTGTGGAAAGGCCATATTTCATCCCGTCATATCTCGCCAGATTGGCCGATACTTCGGCGAACATAATGATATAGTAAGCGGCCAAGGCCCATTCGCTATATGGCAAAGAAATTTCTTTTACCTGCGCGCCCTCTTTTTCCAATTTGGAAATTACCGCTTTGATGTTTTTTTCTATTTCCGGATCAAGGCCGTGGGTAAAATATTCCCGCGGAACGCCGATTTTTATATCCTCTATATCCGCTGGTTTGTCCCAATAATTTTGCCACTCCATATTGGCGCTGGTGGAATCCAATTCATCGCTGCCGCGAATCGCCTCAAAAACAATGGCTGCGTCGTCAACGCATTTTGTAATCGAACCAATTTGATCCAAAGACGAGGCCATGGCCATCAAGCCGTGGCGGGAAACGGCGCTATAGGTCGGCTTGAAACCGACCACACCGCAGAAACCTGCCGGCTGGCGAATTGACCCGCCGGTATCCGATCCCAAAGCGTAAACAGAAAATCCGGCTTTAACGGCGGCGGCGGAGCCGCCGGAAGAACCGCCGGGCACTCTTTCCAAATCAACCGGATTTTTGGTCGGACCAAAGGCCGAATTTTCCGTAGAGCCGCCCATGGCGAATTCATCCATATTGGTTTTGCCGATAAAAATCGCCTTTTCTTCTTTGAGTTTTTTAATGACCGTTGCGTCGTACGGCGCGATATAGTTTTCCAAAATTTTGGAAGCGGCCGTGGTTTTAGCGCCGCGGATTAAAATATTGTCTTTAATCGCCGCCGGAACCCCGGCGAGCATTTCAATCGGCTCGCCCTTGGTAATTTTGGCATCGACTTTTTTCGCCGCCGCCATCGCCTCTTTTTCAGCCAACGACAAAAAAGCATGGATATCGCCATCGCGTTTTTTTATCTCGTCAAAATGCGCGCGCGTTAATTCAACCGAAGTTATTTCTTTATCTTCCAATAATTTATGAGCTTCTTTGATTGTCAGATTTTTTAGATTCACTCCAGTATAGATGGAACTTTAAAAGCATCGCCTTCGCGGTCCGGCGCGGCTTTGATAATTTGTTCCCGCATTTCCGAATCGGCAATACATTTTGTTTCGTCATCTTGCCGCGTTACACCGTTTAAATTCGTCCCTCCGGTCATCGGCTCGACTTTTTCTACATTCACTTCCGACAATTTCTGGACATAACCAATAATCGAAGACAAATCCTCGGCAAATTTTTCTTTTTCCTTTTCATCCAATCTCAATCGCGCCAACCCGGCAATTTTTTCAACTTCTTTTTTTGTTAGCATGATATATTTTCTTCTCCTCTGTTATGTAATAAGTTTTAAAAACTCTTTTTCGGTTAATATTTTCACTCCCAATTTTTTGGCTTTATCGTATTTCTCCCCTGGATCGGAACCGGCGACAACGAAATCAACCGCAACGCTGACCGACGAAGAAACATTGCCCCCCAACTCTCTAATTCTGTCTTTTGCCTGCTCTCGCGTCAAGATTGCCAAGCCGCCGGTTAGAACAAATATCTTGTCTTTCAATTTTTGGGTCTTGGCGGCTATCTTTGGTGAAATAATTTTAATATCTAATTTATCGAGTTTTTTCAGAAACGCAATATTGTCTTTATTGTTAAAATATTCAAAAATACTTTCGGCGACTTTTGGCCCGATATCGGAAATTTTTTGCCAATCATCCAATGTGATTTTTTCGGCAATATCAAGAATGTCTTGAGGATTTTTAACTGTTTTGTTTTTAATAAAATTTATTTGTATAAATTAACGGCCTTGCTTTGTTGGATGGAAGCGATAACATTTTGAGCGGATTTCTCAGCAAACCTTTCCAGCGGCAATAGGTCGCCTTCTTTCAAACTAAACAAATCCGCGGCATCGGATATTAAATTATTATCCAAAAGCGCGTCGATTATTTTTGGCCCAACGCCATTCATATTGAAAACCGCCTTTGACGCGAAGTGATAAAGTCGTCGGCGGTTTACCAATTCGCATTTTTCCGGATACGAAACCTTATGGGCGGCTTCGCCGTCACTTCTCACTACTTTTTGCCCGCAAAATTCTTTGGGAAAATGGAATTCTTTTTCGCGGCCGGTTCTCAATTCTTTTAATACTTTCACGATGTCGGGAATGACATCGCCGGCGCGGCCGACGATAACCGTATCGCCAATTTTCAACCCCAGCCGCTTGATTTCGTCCTCATTGTGAAGCGTGGCGCGGCTTATGGTAACTCCGCCAATCAAAACCGGCTTCAGTATCGCCACCGGCGTTAATACGCCCGTCCGGCCTACTTGGACGATAATACAACGCCTAACCGTTTTTGATACTCCTCGGAATTAACATTCACCACAATGCCGTCAATTTCAAACGGCAGTTTATCGCGATGTTTTTCCCAATAATCGCGTTCTTTAAAGACCTCTTCCAGTCCATCCACTTTTTTGTTGTTCGGGTTGGTCTTGAATCCCAGCGCTTTCAAGATCAAATGCTCTTCTTCATGAGTTTTTTGCCCCATATCGGTTGTTAAAATATAGGCGAAAGAATCCAGATGGCGAAAAGCGGTGATTTTTGGATCGAGCTGGCGAATGGAGCCGGCGGCGACATTTCTCGGATTGGCATAGAGCGCGAGACCCTTTTTCTCTTGGTCTTTGTTAAGCGCTTCAAAATCCTTGGTATTCAAAAACACCTCGCCACGGGCTTCGATAATTTTCGGCCACAACTTTTTCAGATGATTTATTACATGATGAAGTTTGGCTTTTTTTAGATTTTCAAAAACTTCTTCCTTGGGCAAAAGCGCCAACGGAATGGTCTCAATGGTTTTCAGATTATGAGTGACATCTTCTCCAATCATGCCGTCGCCGCGGGTGGCGCCGATTTTCAAGACGCCATTTTCATAAATCATGCTTACCGCCAGTCCATCCAGTTTTAGTTCGGTGTAGAAATCCACCTTGGCGCCAACGGGCCCGCCTACGCCAAGGCTTCGGCGGGTAAACAATAGTTTCATATTTCTTTCGTTCCAGTCCTCCATATCCTCGCGAGAAAAAGCGTCGTTGAAAGAAAGCATCCTTTCCGAATGGCGGACTTTGACGAATTTCTTGAGCGGTTTGCCGCCGACCCTTTGGGTCGGCGAATCGGGCGCGATTAATTCCGGATAGGCCTTTTCGATTTCTTTCAGTTCGTTGTTTAAAGAATCGTAAACCGCATCCGAAACTTGCCATAAATCTATTATAAGAAAGGTTATTTCAAATAAATGGCGCGGTTGCGGTTGTGTTCTTCAAAGGTTTTGGAGAATATCGTGGTTCCGTCTTTGGCTGAAAGATAAAACCAATATAAACTCGCTTTCGGAAACAGCGCCGCTTTGATGGCGGAAAGGCCCGGATTGGCAATGGGGCCTTTGGGCAGGCCGCGATAAAAATAAGTGTTGTATGGAGAATTTATTTTTTTGTCGGTTTCGCGGATTTCGTTGCGGCCGGTTATATAAACCAGCGTGGCGTCAACCTGCAAGGGCATCCCCGCTTTCAGCCGTTTCCATAATATACCCGACACGATAGACCTGTCTTTTTCTATAGAAATTTCTTTTTCTATCAAAGACGCCACGGTTAAAATTTCATGAAAATTATATTTGGAATTTTTTATCGCCAATCGCAAATCCGATGTTAATTTATTATTTAAATTGCCCACCATTTTACCAACCACATCAGACAGCGTCGCATCTTTAAAAAAGCGATAAGTGTCGGGAAATAAATATCCTTCAAGGGAAGATGTTTTTGGTTTGTCTGACAAAATAGGCGGTTGGTTTCCCGAAAATTCAAAATTCGCCAAATCGTTCGGTTTCGCCAATTTTATTTCAACAAGGCGATTTTCTATCTGCTTTAAATTAAACCCCTCGGGAATAGTAACTGCCACTTCGTTGCTTATTATCGGTTGCGAAATAATGACGCGCCGCACCCAAATGGCGCCCATTAGCGCCAGAATTAAAATGAAAAATATTAAACTTGCGTAAATAAATTTCTTATTCATTAATTTCCGCCGCTTTTATTATTTTCACAAATTTCTCCAATTCCAATGATGCGGCTCCGACCAAAGCGCCGCTAATGCCGTTTTGGGAAATGAAATCGGATGCGTTTTCTTCGGAAACCGAACCGCCGTAAAGCACCGGCAAATTGGTCGCCCAATCGGCGCCATATAAATTGCCGATTATTTTTTTAATCAATAATGCCGCGGAAAGCGCATGGTCGGGAGTGTCGGGACACTGGGACGCGGTCTGGCTCAACGCGCTGGCAATATCGGCACTGGGACGGCTAATCGCCCAAACCGGCTCGTAAGCGATAATCAAACGACTCATTTCGGACGCCTCTACCCCCCCCAATGCGCCCCGTATCTGTTTAGTTAATATCTGAATAATATCGTCATCTTTTTCCCGCTCTCCGACGGCCAAAATGAATGGCCAACAATAACATAATCGCATCCTAAATTTTTTAACATCAAGCCGGAAATCTCGCCCGTAAAAGCGCCCCTCTCGGCAAAACTGATATTTTGACCGGCCAGTTTTATTTCTTTGCCGCAATTCTTTTTAAGCAACTCGAGATAAACAAACGGCGGAGCGATAACAATCTCTGCGTTCTTCGGCAAAGATCGCGCCAAGAGACCTTTCGCGAGACGCAACGCTTCGTCCAGAATTTGAGGATTCATTTTCCAATTCGCGATAATGATTTTTTTCATACTCATAATAAAAATAAATATTTAAAAATATTTTCGCCAAATACGGTTACGGCGGTAACTATCAAGCCGGCGACCAAGACCCCCAAAACAATGAACCAAAAAGCGTGCTTTGCGGGAATGCCGAAAACAAAAGCGGCTACGGCGCCGGAATAGGCGCCGGTTAACGGCAAGGGAATGGCTACAAAAATCAGCAGCGCTAAATTGCCCCAATAGAGAAAGTGATCGGAATGTTTTGTTCGCGTCCGTTCAAAAATCCAATCAAAAAATTTTCCAACCCAATGAAATTTATCGCTCAAATATTCGGATGTTTTTTTTAGTCCCAATAAAATCGGAAGAACGGGTAAAATATTTCCCAAGACGCCTATGGCAAGCGCTTTATATGGACTGAAACCAAACTTCAGCATCGCCAAAGGTATAGCTCCGCGAAGTTCGCTTAGAGGCAAGGCGGCGACAAAAAATGTGATCAGTTCGTTAAACATTATTTTCTTAAAATCTCCGCCGCTTTTTCGGGAGCCATTGCAATAATATCCAAACCGGTGCCCAATTCAAAGCCGCCGATAATATCAAATTTAGGCAGAATTTCCATGTGCCAATGGTAATGTTCGTGGTTATCGCTATCGCCTGTCGGCGCGGTATGGATGAAAAAATTGAAAGCCGGATCGTTCAATTTTTCAAAAATCCGTGAAAATGTGAATTTCATGGCATCGGCTAATTGAATAAGTTCTTCTTCGCCCGCTTTTTCAAAATAGGCAAAATGTTTTTTAGGAAAAATTCTCACTTCCGCTTCGGCCTTGGAAGCAAACGGCGCGATAACTATCATTTGTTCATTTTGATAGATAATTCTCGTACCGTCTTTTATTTCTTGATCCAGCATATGGCAGTGGGCGCATTGTCCGTGTTCGTGAAAATAACGCCGGGACCCGTCAATGTCGCGGCTGATATCCGGCGGCAAAATCGGCAAAGCCAGAATTTGGGAATGAGGATGCGGCACCGTAGAACCCGCCTCCTTGCCGTGATTGTGAAAAATGGAAATATATTTTATGAACGACTCCTGCGCCAAACTTTTATATCTTTCCTGAAAAGCCGATAATACTCTTTTGATTTCTTCTCTGCTAAAATCGGCCAAATAACGGTTATGGTCCCTATAAATAACAATTTCATGAAAACCCACTCCGGCTTGCGACTCGAACACTTCACCGGTTATTGTCGATTTAATATCGCGCGATTCAACCGCCGGATATTTATTGGGAATAATTTGCAAAAACCAATCGTCGCCGGCATCATTCTGATAAACCAAAACCGGAGGCGCGTTGTCGAATTTCGCGGGATTTTCAAAAGGACACTTATCCTTTGGAAGATCCGCTTTTATCCTTTCCCTAAATTCGTGCCCCGATCCTCTGGCAGGAGCCAATAAAACCCAGTCTCCGGAAATCGGATCTCGGCGAAATTCCGGCATATTTGTTGTTTCTTCGTTTTTCATAATTTATATTTATTGGTTAACAACCGCCATCGAATTTTCAATAAATCCCCCAAAGTGCTGAAATAACTGCTTAAACGGACTTTGGATTCGCTCGGATTGTTCCAAATCATCGGCACTTCTTTAATTTTATATTTCATTTTTTTTGCCAATGCCAATACTTCGATATCAAAGCCCCAGCGATCAATAATGGCGCGCGAAAAAATATCTTCCGCCGCCTTGGCGGTAAAGCACTTGAAGCCCCTCTGGGTATCGCGAATGTCCCAAAGCCCTGCCACGACTCTAATCAGATATTTTGAATAATGCCCCAAAAGCCGCCTGTACCATTGGGCGTGTTCGCTGATAACGGCACCCTCAACTTCAATGGAACCGATAACTATAGCATAACTCTCGGAAAAATAGGGCCAGAATTTTTCTATCTGTTCTATGGAAGTGGAATTATCGGCATCGGTAAAAAGGCGAAAATCGCCCTGCGCCTGCAGCATCCCCTGTCGGACGACAAATCCCTTGCCATGATTCCTGGTATTGGCGATTAAATTAAATTCCGGTTTGTTGCTGATAAATTCGGAAACAATTTCCACGGTTCTGTCGGTTCCTCCGTCGGAAACAACAATCGCCTCCCAGGAATAATTTTGGCGCGATAAATAATTATAAATAATTCCGAGGGTTTCTTTTATTTTATTCTCTTCATTATACGCCGGAATAATAACTGATAAATGTCTGGACATTAAGTATATTTTACACTCTATCTAAATAACTTTGCAACAGAATCGCCGCCGCAACCGAGTGCTGATTCTTGGCGTCGTATCTGTCCGCCGCCTTGCTCGTCAGAATTTCATTTTCAAAATCAATAGGCAAATCAACCTCCTTAATCAACTTTTCCGCCCAATTCTCGACTTCCGTAGTTTGATCGGTCGGCTTCATATTCTTGCCCAGCGGCAAACCGATGATAATTTTATAAATCCCCTCTTCTTTGATTATTTCATTCAAGCGGAGAAAAAACCGAGAATTATTTTCCAGAGTTTGATAAGCGAATAATCCAATCCCAAAATTTTCATTTATTATTTTTTCTTTTATTTTATACCCGCAACAATGTTTTAAAATCCCAAAATATGACTGGAAATTTTTACTGTTTATTTTCCTCAATATTCTTTTTTTCGTTTTAGTTCTTAACGCCCTATAATAGGGCAAAACAACATAGCCCAAAAAATCAATGCCCTGATGATACTTTCTTACTGCTATCTTACCAGAATGAAGCGATAATTTCAACCTATTCGATAAAAAGGCGTTTATCTGGTAAATTAATTTTTCAAGAGAATTTCTATCCTTGTCCAAAATAATAAAGTCATCGCAATAACGCAAATAATATTTAATCTTTAATTTATGCTTAATGAATTGATCTAATTCGTTTAAATAAATATTAGCAAAAAGCTGACTGGTAACATTTCCCAATGGCAAACCGCTACTAAAACTTTTTATAATTTTTTCTATCAGCCAAATTGCATTTTTATCATTGATTTTTGATTTTATCAAACCAAGCAAAATTTCCTGATTCACAGAATCAAAAAATTTTTTAATATCGCATTTTAGAGCAAAAATATTTTGAGAATTATTTTTGCTCGACTTGCGGCAAAATTTCTCCAACCGATTGATTGCTCTATGGCTTCCTTTTTCTATTCGGCAAGAATAAGAATCAAAAATGAAACTTTTATCAAAAATCGGATATAAAATCCTAAAAACGGCATGGTGCAAAACCCTGTCGCGGACGTGTGCTTTGTGAATTCTTCTTAATTTTGGGTCGCAGATATTAAACGCGGTATAATCGGAATGGCAATACGTCCCATTTTTCAATTCCTGATAAAGTTCAAACAGATTATCCTCCAAATTAAATTCAAAACTTTGGACATCGGATTTGTTTCTTTTTCCTTTCCTGAATTCCCGCCAAGCCAAAAACAAGTTTTCTAGGCAAATAATTTTTTCAAAAACATCGTTATGACAAATTTTTCTATTAACCCCCCCCCCCGACCGGTTTTGATGTGCCTTTGGTACATAAAATTTGTGAGTTTTATAAAAAAATTTACTTGCTATCCGCAAAAATACCGAAAAAGGATCGTTTTGGAATTTATGTTAAAATAGAAAATATTTGTTTGGAAGTTATTAATTTAACAATTCTAGCCTCGTTAGAAAATAAAACCAATAAAATTCTGCCGTTAAATTCCGCGAGAATCAAAATAGAAATTTTAAAAAGATTATTCAGAATTACCAATGAATTAAATATCCTGGAGACCAAGCGCTACATAGATATAGAGTTGAGTTTACAGGAAATTTCAAAAATGACAAATGGCTGGATAAAATATCTAAACAACCGCTAATTTAAAACAACCCCGCAACTGCGGGGTTGTTTTGTAGAAACTTCTGACGAGGACATAAGTTGTCATTGCGATTGTCGGGATTGTACCAATTGACGTTCATCTTACCGTCGTTCCAATTCATGTTCGGAACGTTGCCATCGGAATACCGCGAACCCGAACAAAGCGTCCAGTTTGCGATATCAAGATGTTTTCCGGTTTCCTTGAAAAATTTCAATTCATGAACAAACCGCTCGGCCAATGTCTCGGTTTTAATGCCTTTCCCTTTGATATCATCGGCAGATAGATTTTCCCACTCTCCATCGGCTTCAGTATTGTCTTTAGCCCAGATAGCGTATGGACCATTTTTTGCGGTTCGTTCGTTTTCAGTTACTATTTCGTCCAAATCCTCATCGGTCCACCGCCAACAAGGGAAAAGCGATTTGCATTTGGCGTATAACGCCTCCAATAGCAAGTCGATAATGATAAGCAATCTCCAGTTCCTTTCTTCCGGTTTTTTCGGAATGGCTAGGTTCGGAAAATCCATTTCAATTCCGAAAACGTCGCGATAGAACGTTTGCCAATCGGCGATTAAAGCGGCATGGGGATTAACAATTGGCGGTTCTTTTTTGGTTTCTGCACCGCTTGTTTCATCCGAATTGTTTTCGGTTTTATCTCGATGGCTTCTGAACAATTTAAATGCAATTTTGGGACTTTCAATTTCTCCCCTAATCATTGCCAGAATCAACGGCCAACCGGCGCCTTCAAACGGCGCGCGATAGCCGTCTATCAGAAAGCTTTCGTGGGTCAATTCCGACTTGCCGGCGCTTAAATGATAAAGAGTAATGCCCAACCGCCGAATGGCTTCGGGCATATCTATATCGTTTCTTGTTTCCGCCTCAAAAGAAAAATTGATGTCTTTCTTGGCGATTTTTAACGAACGGCGCGGTTTGTCAGAAAACAGAGCTATGTCTTGAATAATGCTATCAGGAAAATCAAATGTTTCCGGAGGAAAAATAACGATATTTCCTTTTTTGTTTTCTTCCGCCAGTTTGCATAAAAGAACAAACAGCACTACAAAAAGTTCATGATCATTTTTTATCAATCTCTGTAACATTTGTCCGCCCTCCTAATTGTCCGACGATATCGGAATTTTATGGCCTAAGCCGGGAAAAATCGCCGATACTCCCGTTGCCGACTGGCTGGTTTGTTCTCCATCCAGCCGTTTTTTCGTTTCCGCTAAAATTGTTTCCCAATTATCGGGTCTGAGTCGCTTGCTTGAACCTTCAATGGCAAGAATGGTCTGGCGATCGACTTCGCGCGGATCCAATTTCATTTCCCAGTCGGCAATGGCTTGATTGAGATGTTTTGTTTCCACTTTATCTTTTCCCTCTCGTCCGGAATATTTATCCGCTTCCAGAACCATCCATTCAACACTGGCGCCGGTGCAATAAATTTTCCCTGCCACTTCGCGCGCAAATGGCGAAAAGTCGGTAATGTTTGTCGGAATTTCATAACGGGCAAACATCACATTAAAGATGCTTTCGTATTCTTCTGGAGCAGGCATCAGGAAAGGAATAGTGTCGTCGCTCCGGCCATCTCTTTTATAAGCCGAATCAATCAAATCGCTCCGATTGGAAATCCTCACCCAAATTACTTTTCCTCTCCTTTTGGGGTCGGAAGTGAATTGGAATTTCATCTGCCTCAAACGATTGGAAACGCCCGAGTCGCCGTTCGGCGTATCTCTCGGCGTTTCGCTTTGGTCGGCTTCGTCTTCAACAACAATGACCGGCGATAAGTCGTCCAAAGCCGCGAACATTTTCTCTGCGATTTCTTCCGACTGCCCAACCCACATACTCCGCGGATTGGCGATTTCAACAAAATTGAAACCGCACTCATGGGCCCAGCATTCAAAAAAGAATGTTTTGCCCGTGCCCGGGGGACCCGATGCCAGAATGCCCATCGGCGCGCGGCGGTAAATGCCGTTAATGATGTTATTCCTGATTTCCAGCATATACTCTTTCAATTTTGGCTTGCCGCCGAAATAATCAAAGCCCCATTTGGGCACCTTAATTTTTATTCGGTCGCCAAATTCCGTTTCCAAAATCTCCCGCTTTTTACTCTTAACAATGGATAAAGAAATCGGAATTTTTTGCTCCTTGGCCAAACAATAAATGCTGTCAATTTGCTTAAGAGACAAGCCGTTGGTAATCCGACCGAATAGCGCGCTATTTGATGACTGATGATATTCCCAGCGGCTAATTCTTTCAGACTCGCTCGGCTTTGTAATCCGTATGGCTACGGCTTCTCCGCAAGGAGAACGCAAGCCCTCGGCTAAACCGGCCAAAGACGGAGAGATGAGAACAATAGTATTGCCTGTTTCTTTTATCCGGCAATCTTTCGCCCATCGTTCCAGAATTTCTGCTGAAATTCTGTCGCATATGTTCTGATTGCCAATTTGATTCGGCGCAATGTTTTGCGCGAAATCAATAATCAAAACTGACTTAAAACCACCGCCGTTGTCGGTTAGTACTTTCTCCAAAAATTTCAATGTCTTATCCGGCGTCTCGCCAATCAACTGCGCCAGCGGCGCATTGGCGGCTTGGTTTTTCTGCAGCCCCTGGGCCGCCACCTGTGTTGGCGATAGCGCGCCCGTTGAGACAGGAGCGGAAGAATCGGCGCCGAGAAATCTTGAACGGAACATTTTCTCCATTTCCCCGCTCGCGAACTGCAAGCCGGAGGATAAAGAATAAAACATAATTAAGCCCCTCTGTTCAAAAATTTCCGCCAAATACTGATAGAGCGACAGATATTCGCCTCTCATATTCCGCTGGAGGTCGTAAATATTCCCCCAGAGAATAAAAAGATGCGCGATGCCGGCCCTTGATTTAAGCGCCATTTCGCAAAACCATTCCGGCGGTTTCCCAACCACAAATATATTTTCTGCCATCATTTCCCGCCTCCTTTCAGCCGCACCAGCTTTCGCTGATCGCGTCCGGCGAAACGCCGAGCGCGGCCATTAAAGTTAACAAACTATTGCGGTCGTTATTTGTTGAATAATCCGATATAACGACCCTACCTTTGCTAATACTTACCTCAATTGATTGAGGTCTTTTAATTTCTTTCTCTTTCCGCAATTCCATTAGTTTCCCCCTCTCTTTTGTTATCGCTGTATTCAACATCTGTTTTCACCCCCATTTTTACTAGAATCACTCTAATTTTATTTTCTTCGGTCAAACAAGTGTCACCCAAAAAGCCATTGAAATCCAAATGGATTTTCCCGCCTTTTATTTTGGCTGTTATTCTTTTCATTGTTTCACCCCCTCAAGATTGAAAATCAACTCGCCTTTTTCGGTAGTTGTTGATTCAACTTCAACTTCATAGCCCAAAATCTGCAAAATGGCAGTTGTTGCCTCTGCTTGAAAAGCATCGGTAAAAAGTTTTTGTAAACGCTTAATTTCGCTTTTCCATTCCGATTGGTACTCATCTGCTACAAATTCAATGGCGCCCTTTTCATTAATTTTAACTCCTAGCCCATTTGGGAGAGCATCCGTTTTCAGAGCGCCCGCGAGTTTGCCACCGTAGGCCTTTCCGTAATAATCCAAAATGTCTTGGCACTGTTTAATGCCTTCAATTTTGCCCAGCCGGGCCAGCGCGTTTTGGACGCATTCTTCAATAATGGGAAAAGTGTCTAATCCTTTGATCCACTCCGCTAAAATCTGGTCCTGCGCCGCGACTTTGGCCAATAAATCGCCCAAAATATGCGGTGCAGCCAATTGCGCACTCAAAATAACAATCTTGCTCATAATTCTTACCTCACTTTCTTTTGTTTTTATTTGTTAAAGGCCAGATACAATTTTCTATCACAAACTTACAATTTTGTCAACACCAAACAGCCGTCGTCGGTAACGGCGACGGTGTGTTCGAAATGGGCGGAAAGAGAGCCGTCAACGGTTTCGTATCCGAAGCCGTTTTTTGATTCTCTAACCTGATCGCTTCCAAGTGTAAACATCGGCTCAATCGCCAAAACCATTCCCGTTTTTAAAACCGGTCCCTCGCCTTTCTTGCCGTAATTCGGCACATTCGGCTCTTCGTGAACGGCGGGGCGCGTTTTGTCGCGTTAATCAGTTTATTTTGTTCATCCGTAATTTTTCCTATGCTAATCGTTACCGCCGCGTCGGTAAAAAGATTTTTATATTTGACGCCGATATCCAGTTTCAAAATATCCCCATCTTTTAAAATAACTTCTTCGCTCGGTACTCCATGCACAACGACTTCGTTCGGCGACGCGCAAATAGCGGACGGATAGGGTTTGGCGGAAAAATTTGACCGATATCCCTCAAAGCTCGGCTCGGCGCCGCCGGCCAAAATCATTTCGCGCGCCCTTTGATTCAGAAAACCGGTACTAATACCAATCTTGGTAAGTCCCGAAATTTCTTCCAAAACATCGGCCAATATCCGCCCACCTTGTTTCAATATCTCAATTTCTTCTTTTGTTTTAATTGTAATTAACATATTTTATTTATCCCCTCCCTGATAAGGGAGGGTTGGGGTGGGTTTTATTTAAACCCCCTTTCATTCCCCCTTATCAGGGGGAAATTTTATTGACAATATTCTCAAAATATCCCTATGAATTTTCGCTATCGGCTGTTCGCCGTTGATATCGATGATAAGTTTTTTGGATTTCAGATATTTTATCACCGGCGCCGTTTCGCGGTTAAAGACCGCAAGCCGTTTCTTGATAATTTTTTTGGTGTCCAATTCCGGCAAATCCTTTCGATGCCGTTTTAGATTTCTGACAAAAACTTCGTCGGGACTTATTTTAATATGGAGAAAATAAATATTATTTTTATACAATTTTTGCAAGAGCGGAAGCTCATCTTTAATTTCCTTCAAAGTTCTGGGCGAGCCGCTCATTACAATCCCCTTGCCGCGGCCGGCGATTGATTTGATTTCCGATCTGATCAGCGCCGACACGAAAGCCGGAGTGTTCAGAGCGCCGCTTTTTTGCAGGCGGCGCTCTTTTTCGATATCATAAATTTTTCCTTCAAATTTAACGCTTTCCGATCGGGATTTTAAAGTTTTTTTAATAACTTTGCTTGAAATTATATGAACCAGTCCGAATTTTTTCGCCAAAAGTTCCGCTTGAGTGTCTTTTCCGGAGCCGGGCCGCCCCAAAAGAGAAATAGCGATTTTAAAAGGTTTCATACTCGCGCGTTATAAGCTGTGATTTGATTTGCTTCATGCTTTCCAAAACCACCGAAACCACAATCAAAAGCGATGTGCCTCCGATGGTGAGAGTGGCAATCCCGGAAAAATACTGGGCTATGATCGGCAGGACGGCAATAACGCCCAAGAAAATGGCGCCTATTAAAACGACTCTGTTTAAAATATGCCTGATATAATCGGCGGTGGAAGCCCCCGGCCTGATACCGGAAATGAAGCCGCCCTGCTTCTGCAGATTTTGTGAAATTTGATCGGGATCGAAAGTTACCGCCGTGTAAAAATAAGTGAATAAAATAACCAGTAAAAAATACATGGAGCCGTAAATAAATTGATTTCTTAAAAACTCGGCCATAGCAAGCGCCGCGCGCGAAAGCCACGCGATATCTGCACTACCGAGAAATTGAGCAATGAGTTGAGGGAACAATAAAATTGAAAGCGCGAAGATAATGGGAATAACTCCCGCTTGATTGACGCGCAACGGCAAATGCGCCATAGAACCGCCATAAATGCGATTGCCCCTGACTCTCTTGGCATAGGATACCGGGATGGCTCTTTCACCCTCGGTGATGACAACAACGCCGGCGATGACAATTAAAGAAACCGCAACAAAAGCGATGAGCGTATCAATTCTTAAACTGCCGGCCCTAAAAAGTTCATACCCTTGCGAAAAATCAACCGGCAAACTGCTGACGATGCCTGCAAAAATTAAAAGAGAGATCCCGTTGCCGACATTTTTTTCCGTTATCAATTCTCCGAGCCACATCAGAAAAACCGATCCCGCCGTTACCATAAATACGGATGATAAAAACACTAAGCTATTTGAAGCCGCGATAATCTGCTGGCCTTTCAGCAAAACCAAAAGCCCATAGCCCTGCAGGGCCGCCAATGGAATAGTGAGATATCTGGTGTATTGATTAAATTTCTGCCGGCCTATTTCACCCTCCTCGTTGTAAAGTTCCTTAAGCGCCGGAACAAGCATTGTTAAAAGTTGCATAATAATGGAAGCGGTGATGTACGGACCGACGCCAAGCATCACGATTGAAAGATTGGCCAAGCCGCCGCCGGAAAAAATATTCAACAGCCCAAAAAGTTGATTACTGTCAAAAAATGACTTAAGACGAATAATATCGACACCGGGAACGGGAATGGCCGCCATCAGGCGAAAAACGGCCAAAAGAGCCAAAACAAAAAAAATCCGGTTTCTTAAGTCTTTTATTTTGAAAATTTGGATAATTTTTTCTATCATTTGATATTGCCCCCCGCCTTCATAATTTTATCACGCGTTGACTTAGACATCAAAACATTTTGAAAAATCAATTTCTTGGAGATTTTTCCGTTGCTTAGAATTTTTACCGTCGGCAAAATACCTCTTTTGGTTCTCACCAATTCTTTTTCAACCAAACTTTTAGGATTAACGATTTGCCCGTCCTTATTGAATATCTTTTCTAAATCTTTCAAATTCAAAACTGCCGGTTTGGTGAATAAACTTTTGAATGAGTGTTTGGCGCGGCCTCGCTGTTTTGGAAATTTTTCCATCAAATCGCGAATGGCCGGACGAATTTTCGCGCCGGCGCGCGACTTTTGCCCTTTGTTCCCGCGGCCGGAATATCCGCCCCTTTTCCCTCCTCTGGCGATTCTTTGCGGCTTTTTTAATTTATGTTTCGGTTTTATATTATGTAATTGCATGTTTCAGTTTTTTTAGCGCCTCTATCGTTGCTCTGGCGTTATTTAATTTATTGGTTGTCGTCCCTAAAATTTTTGAGGATAAATTGGCAATCCCGGCAAGATTGGCTATGACACGCACCGGACCGCCGGCAATAATTCCCTTCCCTTCTCCGGCCGGCCTTAAAAGAACGACGGCGCTGGAAAATTTTCCGATAACTTCATGAAGAACTGTGCCTTTTCTTATGGCAACGGTAATTAAATTTTTTTTCGCGTCCCGCGAGGCCTTTTCTATGGCTTCCGTCGTATCGGCGCCCTTGCCGACACCAACGCCAACGCGCCCCTTGCCGTCTCCCAAAACAACCGAAGCGCGAAAACGAAATCTTTTACCACCCGCCATCACCCGCGTCACCCTTCTAATGTCCAGAACTCTATGATCAAATTCCGGTTTCTCTCTCTTCATCCCTCTCCGAAAATTATTGTGTTTTTTATTTTCCATATATTAAAATTTTAGGCCCCCTTCTCTCGCGCCTTTGGCTAATTCCAGAACTTTTCCATGAAATTTATAACCTCCTCGGTCAAAAACCGCAAGTTTTATCCCTTTATCCGTGGCCTTTTTGGCCAATAATTTGCCAAGCTCGCCGGTCGCTTCTCCTTTTCTGTTTGAAACTGCCGCGAAAACTTTGCCGTCGACATCGTCAATGAGTTGCGCGTAGATATATTTATTGGACTTAAAAACCGAAAGTCGGGGTCTTTCTTTTGTTCCCTTGATTTTTGCCCTCACTCTCTTATGCCTAGATTGTCTTTTGGTCATCATATTTTTTAACTTGCTGATCCGGCGACTTTCTTGCCCGCCTTGCGTTTAATAATTTCACCTGCGTAACGAATGCCTTTGCCCTTATAGGGTTCCGGTTTCTTGAGCGCTCTGATATTGGCCGCCGTTTGCCCCACAAGTTCTAAGGAAATACCACTGACGATAATAACATTTTTTTCAATGGCAATTTTAATGCCTTCCGGCGTCTTGAAAATAACCGGGTGGGAAAACCCCAAATTAAACATGATTTCCCCGTCTTTCATTTGCGCTTTGAAACCCACCCCTTCGATTTCCAATTTCTTTTCAAAGCCCTTTTCTACTCCTGCAACCATATTGGCGATGATCGCCCTGGCCGTTCCCCAAAGAGCGGGAGTCTTTTTGGATTTTCCAACCGGAATAACCAATAATTCTTTATCGTTTAATCGCAATTCTATTTCTTTAGGCAGGGCAAAAGAAAGTTCGCCTTTTGGACCGGAAACTTTGACAACCGGCATTTTAATGTCGATAGTTATTCCGGTTGGAATTTGTATTGGTTTTTTGCCGATTTTAGACATAATGGTTTTATGGTTCGACTTCGCTCACCATAATCCTGAGCGTAGTCGAAGGATTACCAGATTTCAAATAATATTTCACCTCCCAAACGCGCTTTGCGCGCTTCTTTGTTGGTCATCAATCCTTTTGATGTTGAAACAATGGAAACGCCAAAGCCGCTTTTGATCCGTTTTAGCGCCAACGCATCCGCATAAATACGCTGTCCCTGCTTGCTGACCCTTTTTATCTCTTTGATAACCGCCGGGTATATCATATCAATCTCCAATGTTTTTTTATTGCCTTTTCCGGTTTTTTTGTAATCATCAATATATTTTTCCCGCTTTAATATTTTGGCGATTTCCACTTTTATTTTTGACAAAGGAATAACGACCGTTTTGTGTTCGGCCAATTGCGCATTTCTTATTCTTGTTAACATGTCAGATATTGGATCGGTCATGATGATTTTTTAACGCCGGGGATTTCCCCTTTTCTCGCCAATTCTCTAAAACAAATTCTGCAAAGCCCGAAATCCCTCATATAGCCGCGGCGGCGGCCGCACCTAAAACATCGCCTAATAATCCGCGTAGTAAATTTGGGTTTTTCTTTTGATTTTGCGATTTGTGATTTTTTTGGCATGTTAAATTTGCATCGGAAACGCCAACGCCTTATATAAGACGGCGGCCTCTTCCTTGTTTTTGGCTTTTACCGTTATAGTGATCCCAAAACCAAAGATATTTTTGATTTCATCGCTCTTGATTTCCGGGAAAACAATATGTTCTTTTACGCCAATTGTCAAATTCCCCCGCTTATCGAGCGACTTCAAACTGATGCCGCGAAAATCGCGAGTTCTGGGCAAGGCGACATTAACCAATCGGCTTATGAAATCATACATCTTTTTTCCCCTCAAAGTCGCCACGGCGCCAATAATCATGCCTTCTCTAATTTTGAAATTGGCTATGGATTTTTTCGCCAGTGTGGTTTTTAGTTTTTGCCCGGTAATTAACGCCATGTCTCTCAACGCGACTTCCAAAAATTTTTCATCGCTAAGCGTTCGGCCAAGGCCGATATTAATGACGATTTTTTCAACCTTAGGCAAGGCCGAGACATTTTTAATGCCTAATTCTTTTTGCAAAATCTGAACCGTATTTTTTTGATAATTATTCCCGCTTAACGGGATTTTTTTATTCACCATATATTTTTACGCTTCTAATCCGCATTTTTTACAAATTCTAACTTTTTTTTCATTCATAATTTTACTGCCCGTGCGCGTCGGTTTCCCGCAATTTTTACAAATCAATTTTACCGTTGAAAGAAATACCGGCCGAGATACGTTGATTGTTTCTCCTTTTTTGCCGGCGCTTTTTGGTTTTTGATGCTTCTTTTTCAAATTAATATTTTCAACGATAATTTTACCGCCGATTGAATCGCGCGCGGGAAAAACCCTGACAACTTTGCCTTGCTTGCCTTTGTCTTTTCCGCTGATAACTATTACATTGTCGCCTTTTTTTATGTTCATACGACCTCCGGAGCAAGTGAAATTAATTTTGTGAATCCCCTTTCCTTAAGTTCTCTGGCAATCGGACCGAAAATGCGTCCGCCCTTCGGTTCCATGCCGTCAACAATAACCGCGGCATTTTCGTCAAAGCGAATATAACTGCCGTCTTTGCGCCGATAGGCCTTTTTTTGGCGCACAATCACCGCCCTGACAATTTCTTTTTTCTTGACAGCCTTTCTGGGCTCAGCTTCTTGAACCGAAGCAACGACAATGTCTCCCAATTGAGCGTATCTTCGTCTGGTCCCGCCCAAAATCTTAAAAACCCTGATGGTTTTTGCCCCGGTGTTATCGGCTACTCTTAAAATTGTTCTTGGTTGTATCATATTTTTTTAACTGCCGAGAAATGTTTGTCTTTCGATACCGGCTTGATCTCTTTAATGGTTACTTTATCGCCGATATGAAACTCCCCATTTTCATCGTGGACTTTATACTTTTTGCTCACTTTGTAATACCGGTTGTAGCGCGGATGTTTTTTATATCTGTCAACTTTAACAATGACCGTTTTGGCCATTTTATCCGAAACAACTATGCCTCTTAAAATTTTTGATGTGTTTATTTCCGTCATATTTTCATTACAAATTTTGTCTTGACCGGCAATTTATGAGAAGCGCGCCTCATGGCCTCCCGCGCCGTATTTTCCGGAACTCCGTCCATTTCAAATAAAATGCGCCCCGCTTTTATCGGCGTAACGAAATGATCGACCGATCCCTTGCCTCCGCCCATTGGCGTCTCCGCGCCCTTTTTGGTAACCGGCTTGTCGGGAAAAACTCTAATCCAAATTTTCCCGCCTCTGGCGACATATCGAGTCATTGCTCTTCTGGCGGCTTCAATTTGCCTCGCGGTAAGCCAATCTCTTTCTTGCGCTTTCAAACCAAAAGCGCCAAACGCCAATTTTGTTCCGCGGGTCTCAATGCCGGAAAAGCGTCTTCGCCCCTTGTGGCATTTTCTGTGTTTTGTTTTTTTAGGAATTAACATATGTCTTATGGGTTAAATAGATCTTATTTGTTTTCTTCGAAAATTTCTCCTTTATAAATCCAAACTTTGACTCCTATTTTGCCATAGGTGGTCAACGCTTCCTCTTGCGCATAATCGATATTGGCGCGCAGCGTTTGCAACGGAACCTTGCCCTTGCTGAGCCATTCGCGCCTTGCCATTTCACTGCCGTTCAATCGGCCGGCAAGATTAATTTTGACGCCCAAAACATCTTTTTGAGCCGTAACTTTTTCCAGCGCGCTCTTCATTGCCCTTCTAAAGGGAAATCGCTTTTCCAAATCGGCGGCGATGTTTTGCGCGACAATTTTCGCTTCGCTTTCCGGCTTTTTCATTTCGCTGACGACAAGCTTCAATTCCCATTTGCCGGTGCTATATTTGCCTTTTAAGCGCAACTTTTTTACAATATCCTCCAACTTTTTCTTCAACTCGGTAAGGCCGGCGCCGCCGCGCCCGATAATCAACCCCGGTTTGGCGGTATTGACAATAATAGTCGCGTTATCCCCAGAGCGTTCTATTTCCACTTCGCCAAGGCCGGATCTGTTGTATTGTTTGGCGAGAGCTTCTCGAATTCTAAGATCTTCTTCAAGAAAATGCTTGAAAAATTTTCTGTTCAACCAGCGCGATTTCCAGTTGTAGATAACCCCTATTCTAAAATTTGTTGGATGAATTTTGTTTCCCATAAAATGAATTACCCGATGGCTTTTCTCCTAAATACTTTTCTAGCTATAGGTCCTATTAGTCCCATTGGTCTTATTTTTTTTGGCGCGGCAAAATCCCGCTTTTCCTTTTCATCAATAATCTTCGCGACAGATGGCTTCTCCAATTCCGTCTCAACGATTTTCTTTTTTGTTTTTTTCGTTTTCGGCATAATTTTTTCTTCCAAAATCAAAGTGATATGGCTGGTTTTTTTATGAATGGCGCCCGCCCTTCCGAAAGCGCGCGGCCGAAAACGTTTTAACATCGGCCCCTCGTCGACAATAACATTCGTAATGAACAAATTATCCCTCGACAAATTAAAATTATTGATAACGGAAGCCACTCCTGATTTTAGCAGTTTTAAAATTGGCAATGCCGCTCTCTTACTTTGAAAATTTAATTGCGTTTCGGCGCTTTCAACCGACGATCGCTTAATAAGCGACGCTACTTGTCTGGTTTTTCTGGGCGCGATTCTTAAATTATTGAGGCGAAATTTATATTGCATGTTTATTTTTTAGGTGCGGCTATCGCTGTTTTTCCGGCATCGGTTGATTTTTGTTCTATTTCCCGCTGTATTTTCCCGCCGTGCCTGACAAATTTCCGAGTTAAAGAAAATTCGCCGAGACGATGCCCAACCATTTCTTCAATAATAGTAACCGGTATATGAATTTTTCCGTTATGCACTCCAAAGGTGAATCCGACCATTTCGGGAGAAATCATTGAGTCGCGCGACCATGTTTTAATAGCCGTTCTATCGCCGGGACTGACTTTGCTTATTTTCTTGAGCAGTTTTGGATCCACCCAAGGACCTTTTTTAACGCTTCTGGACATTTTATTTATTTTTCTTTCTTCTTCTCACTATAAATTTATTGGACTGTTTATTTTTCTTTCTGGTTTTTCGGCCGCCGGTAATTTGGCCCCATTTGGTTTTAGGCCGGCGCGTGCCTCTTTGCGAGCGGCCTTCGCCGCCGCCGTATTTGTGGTCTCTCGGGTTCATCGCCGACGCCCTGACGGTCGGCCTTATGCCAAGCCAGCGAGACCGCCCCGCTTTTCCAATGGTAATGGTATTCCATTCGGCATTGGAAAGCGATCCCAACGAAGCATAGCCGGAATCCAGAACCCGCCTGATTTCGGATGACGGCAAAAGAAGATGCGTATATCCTCCTTCCTGAGCCATGACCTGCACCGCGCTTCCCGCGGACCTTGCTAATTGGCCGCCTTTCCCGGGAAAAATTTCAACGCTATGAACAAAGGTGCCAACCGGAATATTTTTAAGCATTAATCGGTTGCCTGTTTGCAATGGCGCATTTTCCGAGACAATCACCATGTCGCCAATTTTGATTTCCCGTGGCGCTAAAATATACCTCTTTTCCCCGTCTTTGTAAACCACTAAAGCGATAAACGCTGTGCGATTCGGATCATATTCAATGGAAGCGATCCGACCGGAAATATTATATTTATCCTGCTTAAAATCAATAAAACGATAAAGCTTTTTATGCCCGCCTCCTTGATGGCGGGTAGTAAGACGACCCCTGTTGTTTCTGGCCGAAGTATTGATTTTTCCTTTGGTTAATTTTTTCTCCGGTTCGCTTTTCGTGAGAACCGAAAAATCCACGCCGGTCATTCCGCGCCTTCCGGCCGATGTTGGTTTGTAAATTTTTATGCTCATTTTATTTCTATTGTTTGCCCGGGAGCCAATGAAACAACGGCTTTTTTATATCCCGGCCTGAATCCCTGCGTCTTGCCGATTTTTTTGCTTTTTCTCGGAACATTAATAACATTGACACTTAGCGGTTTGACTTTATATTGTTTCTTTATCTCGCCCGCAATCGAAATTTTATTAATATCTGAATCAACCTTAAAAACATACTTGTTGAGTTTTTGCCCCGTCAATGCTTTTTCGGTTGTATGCAATTTAATGAGCGGCTTCATATTTTTTATTTAAAAATTCAATTCCCTTTTCTGTGATAAGCAAGTGTTTATATTTCAAAATATCCAAAATATTCAAATTATCAAGATTAGCGATTTTTAATCCTGAGAAATTGCGGCCGGCTCGTTTTATTTTCTCATCTTTTTCGGCGACCAAAAGGCCATTTTTTACTTGAGGAAAATTAGCCATGATTTTGGCTATTTCTTTTGTTTTCGGCGCGTCTATATTCAACTGATCCAAAACCAATAATTCATCATCCTTGACTTTGCCCGAAAGCGCCACAAGTAAGGCCTTGCGGGCCATTTTTTTATTGATGCCTAATTTAAAATTTCTTTCGCTCGTCGGTCCGAAGGTGACGCCGCCGCCCTTCCATAGCGGCGAACGAATGGAGCCGTGGCGAGCTCGGCCGGTGCCCTTTTGACGCCACGGCTTTTTGCCTCCGCCGGACACCTCCTCTCTGGTTTTGGTCGAACCCAGAACTTGTCTCTGATTCGCCAAAGCAACCCGCGCCGCCTGATGAACCAAATCGGCGTTTTCCGGTAAGCCAAAAATCTTCTCGGATAATTCAAGTTCGGACACTTCTTCCCCTTTTTGATTGTATACTTTGACCGTAGGCATTTTAATTCTTTATCATTATTAACGTTCCTCTTCTGCCGGGAATCGCTCCTTTTATCGCAATTAAATTGCCGCCTTTTTCAACTTCAATAATTTCCAAATTTTTTACCGTTTTCCTGTCGCCGCCCATACGGCCGGCCATTTTCATTCCCTTAATGACATGCTGCGGCCACGACGCGCCAATGGAACCCGGAGCGCGTAATCGGTCTTTTTGGCCGTGGCTTTTTGGCCCGCCGCCGAATTTATGCCTTTTAACAACCCCCTGAAAGCCCTTGCCCTTTGAAATGGCGATTGCCGTCACCTTATCGCCAACGGCGAAAACATCCGGCTTTATTTCGTCTCCGATATTCATTTCCAAATTTTCCGTTCTAAACTCTCTCATCCATCGCAAATTGCCTATTTTTTTCAAATGTCCAAGTTGCGGTTTTCTGATATTTTTTTCTTTTCTGGAACCGAAGCCGATTTGAACGGCCGAATATCCGTCTTTATCTTTATCTTTAATTTGGGTAACAAAATTAGACCCGCTTTCTATTAAAGTCACCGGAATCACAATGTCCCCTTTAAACACTTGAGTCATTCCTAATTTTTTTCCTAAAATAAATTTCATATTTTTCTCTTTTCTCACTTGAACAAAAACTTCGTCCCGCCGCGGCGGGACGAAGTTTTTGGTGAAAACCCTACATTTTTATTTCAATATCGACACCTGCCGGCAAATTGAGATTCATCAGCGCGTCAATGGTCTTTGGGGTCGGGCTAACAATATCTATCAGCCGTTTGTGAACTCTCATTTCGTATTGATCTCGGCTATTCTTATGAACGAAAGTGGAAGAATTGACCGTATATTTTTTGGTTTCGGTGGGCAAAGGAATCGGACCGACAACTTCGGCTCCCTGCCGTTCGGCCGTTTCCACTATCTGACGGGCCGAAGAATCGATAATTTTATTATCGTAGGCCCTGATCCTTATTCTTATCCTCTGTTTTGTTTCTTCTTTTTTCATTATCTAATGCTGATCAAAGAACTTCCTTCGCGCTTTATTTGGTTATTTTGGTAATCACTCCCGCTCCGACCGTCTTGCCGCCCTCCCTGATGGCGAATCTTTGCTGTTCTTCCAATGCCACCGGAGCGATTAATTTTACATTGAAAGTGACCGTGTCGCCGGGCATAACCATTTCCACGCCCGGAGCCAGCGTCACCTCGCCGGTAACATCGGTGGTGCGGATATAGAATTGCGGCTTGTAGTTTGAGAAAAACGGAGTGTGGCGGCCGCCTTCTTCTTTGGTCAGAATGTAGACCTCGCCTTCAAATTCGGTGTGCGGCGTCACCGAGCCCGGTTTCGTCAAAACCTGCCCCCGCTCGACATCTTCTTTCTTAAGACCGCGCAATAAAATGCCGGCATTGTCGCCGGACCGCCCCTCGTCGAGGGATTTATTGAACATTTCAATGCCGGTAATAACGGTTTTTTGAGTCGGCTTCAAACCGACAACCTCCACTTCTTCATTGATTTTCACAATGCCTCTTTCGATTCTTCCAGTAACCACCGTGCCGCGGCCTTCAATGGAAAAAATGTCTTCAATCGGCATCAAAAACGGCATATCGGTTTGGCGAATCGGTTCGGGGATAAAATCATCAAGGGCCTGAACCAGATCCAAAATCGGTTTGGCCGCTTCCTCATCCACCGATTTGACGGACAACGCCTTCAAGGCCGAACCGCGGATTATCGGGGTCTTTTCGCCGTCATATTTATATTTCGTCAAAAGTTCGCGCACTTCGGCTTCCACCAAATCAATCAGTTCCGGGTCGGTCACCTGATCGACTTTGTTCAAGAAAACAATAATGGAAGGAACGCCCACCTGGCGCGCCAATAGAATGTGTTCTCGGGTTTGAGGCATCGGACCGTCGGTGGCGGCCACAACCAAAATCGCGCCGTCCATTTGAGCCGCGCCGGTAATCATGTTTTTGATGTAATCGGCGTGCCCCGGAGCGTCAATGTGCGCGTAGTGCCGCTTGTCGGTTTCGTATTCCGAATGATGCAGCTGAATCGTGATCCCTCGCGCTTTTTCTTCCGGCGCCTTGTCGATATCGTCCACCGACTCTTCTTTCTTCGCCCAGCCCTTCATGTGAAGAACATGGGTAATAGCCGCCGTTAAAGTGGTTTTGCCGTGGTCGACATGACCGATAGTGCCGACATTAACATGGGGCTTTGTCCGTTCGAATTTTTCTGCCATATGTTTACTTTAATTTATATTAATTAATAAAATTTTTGACCAAAAACCAACCGTCTTTTATTGTAGTCGATATCTACAAATATGTCAACAAAGTGGCTGTTTAACTCGAGAATTCTTCGTCGATGCCGAGGTCTTCGAGAGTAACATCGTCAACGGCTTCTATTTCGTTAAGATTGGCTGAGGCGGCGGGATAGTCCATTTCCTGCGCCAGCATTTCGCCTATTGGATTGGAAAATATGGGTACGGCGGGTTTATTTTCGATTTCTGGAAATAAAGTTTTATTGGTTTCTAACCCCCCTCTGTCTCCCCCCTTATCAAGGGGGAGTTCTGATAATTTTTCATATTCTTCAATAGTCAAAACAACGCCAATGGGTTCGCCGTTCTCAATCAGAAGGCATTTGCCTCCGTCATTCATAAATTTTTTCATTGTTTCAAATGTGTCCATTTTATTTTTTCCCTTCCATAATTTGCTGGGCGACATTTTCCGGCACTTCGGCGTAATGGTCAAATTCCATCGTGTAGCTGGCGCGTCCTTGGCTCATAGAGCGAAGTTTGTCTATTTTTCCTCTTTTTGAATTCAAATCTCCGGTAATATCACCAAAGAACTGCTCCGGGACCACCACCTCCACTTTCATAACCGGCTCCAACAACACCACCGTAGCGCGTTTACAGGCCTCTTGCAAGGCCATGGACGCGGCGATTTTGAAAGCAGCTTCGGAAGAATCCACTTCGTGGAAAGAGCCGTCGTAAAGCGCCACTTTCATATCCACCAGCGGAAAGCCGGCTTTAATGCCTTTTTCCATCGCTTCTATAATACCCTTCTCCGACGCCGGAATATATTCCTGGGGGATGACGCCGCCCCTGATTTCATTGATAAATTCAAAACC
>Ga0076093_110_pt1 | contig 49456 bp, 45 predicted proteins | sample RifGroC1_FD_68122 | JGI IMG/M metagenome (GOLD analysis project Ga0076093, IMG submission 68122) | Parcubacteria bacterium GW2011_GWC1_43_61
CTCGCGTTATGAATTCCGCGGCGGGTCGTTAACCCGTGCGCTTTTCACTTAACATTTCGAAATATCGATATATCAAGTTGGTGTCCGGACTTTCCTCCCTTCGATAAACTCAGGGCAATTGTCCGTTTTCTCTTGTGAAATTGTTAAAGCCAATAATGTCCTTTAGGGACTTTGCAAATATATCAGATATTGGTTTTTAGCGCAAATTCTGCTACTATGAGTCCAATCATTATGTTTGGCGCCTTAATCAGATTTCTGAATCAAAGATCTCAAAGAATATCTTCCGCCGCTCTAATAGTGGCATTTTTTAGCTTGATCAGCCGTCTTTTTGGACTCTGGCGCGATCGGCTTCTGGCCGGTCAGTTCGGCGCTTCCAGGACGCTCGATATTTATTTTGCCGCTTTTAAAGTTCCCGATTTGGTTTACAATCTGCTCATTGTCGGCGCCATTTCTTCGGCGTTCATTCCCATTTTTTATGAACGGCTGACCAAAGATAAATAAATTTGGTTGCCCCCGGATTTGATAGCGCGTCAAAAGAACTTGCCATTAAAATAAGCCGGATATTATTTTTAAGTCCGTTGCTTTTGGGGATTTCGGCTTTTGCCGCCGCATTATTGCAGGCCTTTTCCAAATTCTTGATAACGGCGCTGGCGCCTATTTTTTACAATTTAGGAATTATTTTCGGCATTGTATATTTGACGCCGCGATATGGAATTTGGGGGTTGGCGCATGGTGTGATCATTGGCGCGTTATTGCATTTTCTTATTCAGGTGCCGGCGCTGGCCGGTACGGGTTTTAGGTTGCGCGCGTTGTTAAATTTTAAAGAATCAGGGCTGATTAAAATGGCGAAACTTTGGCTTCCCAGAACCTTAAGTTTGTTGGCGTTTCAGATAAACGGAGTTTTTTTAACCGCCATCGCTTCAATTTTGGCCACCGGCAGCATTGCCATTTTTCATTTTGCCGATAATTTAAGGTGGGTGCCCATAGGCATTGTGGGGATAGCATTTTCCACCGCGGCTTTTCCGGCCATGAGTTTGTCCTACGCGCAGGGCAAAAAAGATTTATTTTTAAAACGATTTTCGCTGGCGGTAAAGCAAGCGATGTTTATTGTTATTCCTCTGTCTCTTTTCATTTTTGCCCTGCGCGCCCAGATAATAGGAATAGTTTTGAGGACCGGAAATTTTAGTGTGCAAGACGCGCGATTAACGGCGGCGATGCTGGGTATTTTTGCTTTCGGTATTTTTGCCGCCGCGCTTTTTCCTATCTTTACCCGCGCCTTTTTTGCTTTTCAAAACACCAGAACGCCGGTGATTATCAATGTGGTTTCGATGGTTATCAATATTGTTTTAGCGGTTGTTTTCGTATGGTTTTTTTCTAAATATACTTCTGTTTCGGGGATTCTGGGCTTGCCGCTTTCCGTAGTAATTTCAAGCATTATCAATGTCATCTGGCATTGGATTGATTTGAAAAAACATGTCGGCGATTTCGGAATCAACGGTATCAAAAAATCATTTCTTAAAATTCTTGTCGCCGGCGCCATTGCGGTTGCCTTTATTTATTTAGGACTTTATATTTTTTCTTTTATTTTTAATATGACCGGCGTCATCGGTTTGTTGTTAGCGACTCTTGGCGCCGGCTCTCTCGGAGTTATTGTTTATTTATTGGTTGTTTTCGCTTTTGGGATGGAAGAAATTTCAATGTTGAATATTCCGGCATCCTTGCTCAACTGGCGCGGCATCGAAAATCCCGAGTCGGAATTCGGCGGTCATTCTCTTGACGACCAATATTAAAATGAACATCAGAAACTTCGTAATCATCGCGCACATAGACCATGGGAAGTCGACTTTGGCCGACCGGTTTTTGGAGATAACCGGGACGGTGTCGCAAAGAAAAATGCGCGAACAATTTTTGGACCAGATGGACTTGGAGCGGGAAAGAGGGATTACCATAAAAATGCAGCCGGTGCGGATGAACTTTAAATATAATAGTGAAGATTATATTTTAAATCTGATAGATACCCCCGGCCATGTCGATTTTACCTATGAGGTTTCGAGAGCGCTGGCGGCGGTTGAGGGCGCCATTCTTTTGGTTGATGCTACGCAGGGCATCCAAGCGCAAACCATTGCCAATCTTTACTTGGCGAAAAAAGAAAATCTGAAAATCATCGGCGTCATCAACAAACTTGATCTGGTGGATGATCCGGAAAAAATTGAAATGCTCAAACAGGAAATCGCCAAATTGACCGATCAAAAACCGGAAGAAATTTTAGCGGTGTCGGCCAAGACCGGGCTGAACGCGGAAAAAATTTTGGAAAAAGTCATTGAAAAATTTCCTGAGCCGAAAATAAATATTGAAAAACCATTTCAAGCGCTGGTTTTCGATTCCCATTTTGACGCTTACAAAGGGGTATTGGCGTATATCAGGGTTGTGGAAGGAGAAATATCCAAACAAAAATTAATCAACGCGCTGGCAACCAAATCTAAAATTCAGATTTTGGAAACAGGCGTTTTCAAGCCGGAGCTTACAACTGTGGAAAAATTATCGTCGGGAGAAATCGGCTATATCGCCACCGGATTGAAAAACCCGACTCTGGTCAGAGTCGGAGATACTTTAGCAACCAATCCGAATGCCGAACCGCTGCCCGGATATACCGAGCCAAAATCAATGGTTTGGGCGAGTTTTTATCCGGAAGCGGCCGATGATTTTGATTTGCTGGGGCGCGGTTTTCGTTTGGGTTTTTTGGGGATGCTTCATCTGGACATAACCGCCGAACGGTTAAAAAGGGAATATAACAGGCAGGTTATTATTACCACGCCGACCGTGTCGTATAGAATAAAAAATCGCCGCAAAGAAATACTGGAAATCTTTACACCGGCCGATTGGCCGGATTCGTCGCAAATCGAATCGATTGAAGAGCCGTGGATACGGCTGGGCATTCTTATGCCGACCAGATATTTGGGCGGGGTCATGAATCTGGTCGGCAATTATCGCGGCGTTTACAGACAAACGGATTATTTGGGCATGGATCATTTGATTCTTAATTTTGACATTCCGCTTTCCGATATTTTGGTGGATTTTCACGATCGCCTGAAAAGCGCATCCGAAGGATACGCGTCGATGAATTATGAATTTTTGGGATACAAACCGGGAAGTTTGGTAAAACTTCAAGTATTGATTGCCGGGGAGTCCGTTGAAGCGTTTTCAAAAATCGTGTCCAAAGAAAAAGCGTATAATGAAGGCAATGCCTTGGTTAAAAAATTAAAAGACATCGTCCCAAAACAATATTTTCCTGTCGCGCTTCAGGCAGCGATTGGCGGCAAAGTAATAGCCAGAGAAACCATTCCGGCGATGCGAAAAGATGTCACAGGATATTTATACGGCGGCGATGTGACGCGAAAAAATAAGCTTTTGGAAAAACAGAAAAAAGGCAAAAAAAGAAGAGCAACTTTCAACCGTGTTCAATTGGACAGCGAAGTTTATCTGAAAATGTTCAGGAATGCCCAATGATGTTAATATCTTAGAAGGGGGACAAACAAGAATATGACCATGGACAAAACCGCTAGAACGGTGATGACCAGCCACGCGACACCTAATCTTTTTTTAGTTTTGTTTTTCATAAATTTGTTTTATATCTGTTCAGTTTAATCAATATGCAAGAAAAAAACAATTCCAAAGTTTACAAAAAGCTTTTGGCATCAAGATTATTTTTTCTTTTTTTGATTCCGATTTGCTCGGCCTTGTTGATAGGCATTTTTCAGCAATTTTATTATTGGTATCAAATTGGCAAAGAGTCCAATGCGTTAAAAACGGAAATAGCGAATTATAATAAACAAAAAGAAGATCTCGGCAAGCTGATAGATTATTATAAAAATGAATCGAATCTTGCAAACGAGGCGCGGGTGCGGCTTAATTTGAAAAAAGAAGGCGAGAATGTCGTCATAATTTTGCCGGCGGCGACTTCAACGGAAAACGGTGAAGCGCTCTCGCTAAAGGATATTGAAAATATGCCGAATTACCAACAATGGTGGTATTATTTTTTTGGCAAATAATTTTGCGGGTATCGTATAGTGGTATTATGTATCCTTCCCAAGGATAAGACAGGGGTTCGATTCCCCTTACCCGCTTCAATGCGATACAATTGATTCAGGAATTAAGTTATAGGATGCATGGATAAATCAAAAATAATTTTTTATGGTGCGATCCATGCTTTCGGGGTCTTGGCATATATTTTTTTGCTGGTGTCGTTTATGAATAGCTCCAAAAATTTTTTTGGCAAAACGCCGGAAATTTTGATTGGCGCGGTAATGCTGTCAACTTTTGTTTTATCGGCCAGTATTACCGGCTTGTTGGTTTTGGGTCATCCGATTCATCTATATTTCAGCGGCCATAAAAAAGAGGGACTGATTTTATTATTTTTAATTCTCGCTTTTGCGAGTTCAAATATTTTTTTAACAAATTCTTTTCTGGCATAAAAAGCCCTGGTGATCGGTCGGCGTTCGCCAGTTCGTGGGTTAATTCCGCCCGTACCTTTTGTTCTGGCTTGAATCCACTTGCCGTCTTTGCCAGTTAGAGCGCTAAAGCCTTTTTTAATAAGTTTGGCTCTGATAAAATCGTAGTCCGCTTTTATCTCTTTAATCAATTCATCGTCTTCACTAAAATCCAAACTGGCGACTTTGATAAGTTGTCCGTCATCTGAATTTTTACCGTTCCATTTCACAGCGCAAAAAATAATAGCTTTTAATTTGCTCCAGCAATGGCTATTAAAAAATTCAGTTTCTTTCAGTTCTTTTGGATTAATCATCGTAATGGCCATCGTTTCCTTTGGTGTCAGTTTGCTCTTGACCTCGTAAAAGCTAACCGATTTTAATTCCCACGACAAGCCATTCGGCGCTTTGGAAATATTAGTTTCCAATCCCGCCAGTCTTTCCAAAATCAAACCTTTCCACCCTTTGTTTTGTTTACCAGTCTCGTAGGTTGTAATTTTATATTTTAAGGCAAGTTCTCTCAGGTTGCTACTAATATATTTTTTTAGATTATTTATTGCCACTGTACGAGTAATAATTTTCATAAAATTATTTTGATTTTTCTAAATCTTTTAATCTTTTTATTGATAAATCTAAATATTTTTTTTCTAAATCAATGCCAATGAATTTGCGGTCGTTCAGAAAAGAGGCGAGTCCTGTCGTTGACGAACCTGTAAATGGATCAATAATCAAGTCGCCTTTATCCGTGCTGGCTAAAACAATTCTAGCTAATAAATCAATCGGCTTTTGTGTTGGGTGCTTGCCGAATTTTTTTTCGCCGTTTCTCGGCGGATAAATTGCCCAAACGCTTCTCATTTGCAAACCGGGTTTTTTAATAAAATCTTCCGGCCAATTTCCCTCTTTCATCGCCTTGTAATTAAATTTGTGTTTGCTTTTTTGATCTTTGCGCGCCCAGATAAGCGTTTCGTGGCTGGCGGTAAAAAATCGGCAAGATAAATTAGGTGAGGCATTTGGTTTTAGCCATGCAATATCATTGAGGATGTGAAATTTAGCAACCTGTAGTGCAAAACCGCACTGATAGATTGAATGATAAGTTCCGCTAATCCAAATTGTGCCACCCGGCTTTAAAACACGTTTGCACGCTTCAATCCAAGAAAGATGAAATTCAAAATCTTTCTTAAGGCCGTTGCTGACATCCCATTGACCTTTATTTACGCTAACCATTTGACCAGCATGGCAAGTAAATCCACCATTCGAGAGTAAATAGGGCGGATCGGCAAAAATCATATCAACTGAATTTTCTGGAATTTCGGCTAATATATCAAGACTATTTCCGTGATATAGAGAAAAATTGCTGTATTTGTAATATGGTTTGGTTTTCATGCTTTCATTATATCAAAAATAAAAAAAAATTTCGCCCCCCAAATCGCCGAAGGCGATAAAAAAAGTTTTTGGAATTGTTTTTAAAATATTTCGCCTAACTGGTTATTATGCGAACCAATTGTTAATTAACAGCCAAAATTTGCGTATTATGCGAATAGATGATACAACTGTATTATCAATAGTCATAGAACCATTAAAAGTTATGTGGGTTGCGTGGCTGAATATTTGCGCGCCAAAGCAAAAAATTTTTAACAGTTTGATATGATTTTCTCCGCCATTTAAGGTGGTTTTTGTTTTTGAAGATTTTATGTATAATTACGGCAGTAACTTTTGCCGCCTTAGCTCAGTCGGCAGAGCGACGCATTCGTAACGCGTAGGTCCGCGGTTCGATTCCGCGAGGCGGCTTCAAATATTATGATTATAAAGAATATATCCGCCAGAGGCGGATCCGCCTTTGGCGGAAAGGAAAAAACTCAGGAATTGTTAAATCGGAGCCGCTTTTTGGCGGACCATCTTTGACTTTGCCGGAAAAAAGAAAAGAATTGAAGAATTAAAATTGCCTGAAAAAGAAAACGATGAGGGAATCTTAAACGAAATGGCAGAAAAATTGAGAACTCTGGAATCCAAATTCGATAAACTGGAAATTCAAACATTTCTTTCCGAAAAATACGACAAAAACAATGCCCTTCTGACAATTTCATCCGGAGTGGGCGGGCGCGATTCGCAGGATTGGGCATCAATGCTTTTTAGAATGTATAACCGCTATTGCGAGTCCAAGGAATGGGAAATCACTATTTTGCATGAATCGCTTGGCGAAGAGGGGGGGATAAAAAGCGCTACTATAGAAGTGCGCGGATCATATGCTTACGGTTATTTAAAAAATGAAGCCGGCGTTCATCGCTTGGTCAGAATTTCGCCGTTTTCACCGACTAAACAACGGCACACTTCTTTTGCCGCTCTGGAGGTCTTGCCGGAAATAGAGGCCAAGGATGTGGAAATGAAAACCGAGGATTTGAAAATTGACACTTTTCGTTCTTCCGGACCGGGCGGTCAGAATGTCAACAAGCGGGAAACGGCCATAAGAATAACGCATCTCATATGTTTTTCATCCGTACCAAATGGTCAAGGACCACCGCACCAACTACGAAACCTCCCAAATCGAAAAAGTCATGGACGGCGATCTGGAAGAATTTATTGAGGCGGAGTTGAAATTTACAAAATAAATTAATGATAGAAACAAAAGAAAATAATTTTGCTTTTATAGACGCACAGAATTTAAATTTAGGGCTACAAAGTCTCGGTTGGAAATTAGATTGGAAAAGATTCCGTATTTATCTTAAAGAAAAATATAATGTTTCAACCGCATATCTTTTTATAGGTTATTTGCAGGAGAGGCAGGATCTTTATTCTTCGCTACAAAAAGCTGGTTATGTTCTTATATTCAAACCAGTTTTTCCCGATGGCAATGGGGAAGTTAAAGGTAATGTTGACGCCGATTTAGTACTGCAGGCGATGATTGATTTTGTAAATTACGATAAAGCGATTATAGTTACTAGCGATGGGGATTTTTATTCTTTGGTTAAATATCTCTATGAGAAAAATAAATTGAAATTAGTAATGAGCCCCTATAATAAAACTTGCTCAATTTTGCTTAAAAAATCGGCAAAAGAGAAGGTTACATTTATGGATAATTTAAGAGAAAAGTTAGAATATAAGAAAATAAAATGAAAAAGCACCGCCGAAGGACGAAACCTTGAGAGGTGCTCTTTCCTGTGAATTCTAGTTAAATGATAGCAAATCAAAAAACAAAAGTCAATAGTTGTCCACAGGCATAAAAAATTCTTAAATGGTTAATAAAATCAACAAAAAATGACAAAGAATAAAATTACAAAAAGGTCAGAATTAAAAATCCCGCAAGAAAGCGCTCTTTCTGAAAAACAAAAGCGCGAAATCGAAAAATCGGTAAAAAGAACAATTAAAGAATACGGCGAAACATTGAGATTATTAGGAAAAGAATAAAATCAAAAAAATAAGTTTATGAAAAATATTTTAACTATAGCAATTATCATCTTGTTAATATTCGTTGCTTATAATTTTTTTAAAAAAGAAACATGGCTTGGATTTTATTATCCAAATGGTTGCTTGACTTGCCAAGAAGATTATATTTATAGTCCGACTTTTAAAGATAAGACATCTTGCTTATCATGGGCGACAACTTTAAAACAACAAAGAGGCAACCCGATTGATACATTTGAATGTGGGAAAAATTGTAAAATTCCAAGCACTAAATACGAAACATATGTGTGCGAGGAAACTGTAGATTATTAAATATTATGGAAAAATTAACGGAAGAAGAAATGTTGAGGATGCTTAAAGAGAACCCGGACGAATTGATTAAACATCTGGAAAAATGTCCAATTAATTTAGAGGAGTTAGGGCAAGAGATGGATATTGCCAGAAAGTTTGTTAAAGAAGGGTATAAAATAAACGATGAAGATATTCTCGCTGTTGAATTTGTTTTTTGGTTTGCTTATTTTGTTGAGAGATCAATTCAGGATTTTATCGTAGAACCGGAAGTTGGTATGGGCGGTAGGAGAGAGACAATACAATCTCTTACAGATAGATTAAGTTTCGGGGATAAAATCTCTGTAATTTCTGAGTTGTACAAAGAAGATCTTAAAAAAGGCGATCTCTTATCTCTATTGTGGAAAATCAATGAAATAAGAAACCATGTTGCACATGGTCGTTTTGATAAATTGAAATATAAAGAGTGCGAACTTTCAGATATTAGAGGCCAATTAAAAATTATTGTTGATTTTAAAGATGCCTTATTTGGAGTTAAAAATGATTAAATAAAATACATTTCAATTACTTTATAGAGTAATTGTTTTTTTGGTTCTGATTGTGATAAAATAATCGCAATGAAACGGATTTTTATTGAGGAGACGGTAAATAAAATAGGGGAGAAAGTAAAGGTTTCCGGATGGGTGAATGTTCGCCGCGATCACGGCAAGATTATTTTTATTGATTTGAGAGACCGTTCAGGATTATTACAAGTGGTTTTTTCCGGCGATATTGTAAAAAAAGCCGATCAACTGCGTTCGGAATGGGTTGTTTCAATTGAGGGAAAAATAAAAGAACGGCCGGAAAATTTAAAAAATTCCAAAATAGAAACCGGCAGTATTGAAATGGAAGCGGAAGAATTGGAAATTTTAAACGAAGCCAAAACATCGCCGTTCCCACCCTACGGGTGGTCCCCCGAAGGGGGAGAAATCGGGGAGAACGATAAGATAAATGAGGAGCTCCGCATGGAATATCGTTATCTTGATTTGCGCTCTCCTAGGATGCAGAAAAATCTGGCTAAACGTTCCGAAATTTTGCGTTTTTTGAATGATTATTTAAAAGACCAAAAGTTTATTGAAATAGAAACGCCTGCTTTAACCAAGGGGACGCCAGAAGGAGCGCGGGAATTCGTCGTTCCTTCGCGGAAACATCCGGGCGATTTTTATGTCCTGCCTCAGTCGCCACAGCAATTCAAACAACTTCTTATGGTTGCCGGATTTGAAAGATATTTCCAGATTGCCCGGTGTTTCCGCGATGAGGACTCGCGGGGCGACCGCCAGCCGGAATTTACCCAGTTGGATGTTGAAATGAGTTTTGTTGAGGAAAATGACGTGATGAAGCTTATTGAAAAAATGATGGTTGATTTGGTTAAAAATGTTTTTCCGGAAAAAAATATAACGGATTTTCCATTTCCAAAATTAGACTACGGCGAAACAATAAAAAAATATAATACAGATAAACCGGATTTAAGAAAGGATAAAAATGATCCGAATGAACTGGCTTTTGCGTGGATAGTGAATATGCCTCTTTTTGAATACTCAAAAACAGAGAAAAAACTAGTTTCCGCGCATCACCCGTTTACTATGCCTGTCGAAACTGATTTGGAAAATCCGGAAAAATTAAAAGCCGAAGCATATGATTTGGTTTTAAACGGCTACGAAATCGGCGGAGGTAGTATCAGAATTCATCAGCGTGAACTGCAAAATAAAATTTTTGAAATTTTGGGGCTGAAAGAGGCGGAAATCGAAGCGCGGTTTGGGCATATGCTTAAAGCGTTTGAATATGGGGCTCCGCCCCATGGCGGCATTGCCTTGGGTTTGGATCGGTTATTAATGATTCTGATGAATGAAACATCTATCCGAGAGGTTATCGCTTTTCCCAAAACCGGTGATGACAGGGATTTGCTTATGGGTGCGCCCTCGGATATATCGGAAAATCAATTGAAAGATATTCATATAAAATGTATCAAGTAAGTTTGGAAAAATTTAATGGGCCATTAGACCTTTTGCTTTCGCTGATAGAAGAAAGAAAGTTGGCAATCGGCGAAGTCGTTTTGAGCCAAGTTACCGGTCAATTCTTGGAGCATTTGAAAGAGGTTCAAGAAAGCGAGAATTATCAGAGAGTTCTGGCTGATTTTTTGGTGGTTGCCAGCCGTTTGATTTTAATCAAATCCCGTTCGCTTTTGCCAAATTTGGTTTTAAGCCAAGAAGAAGAAGGGGATATTAAAGAACTGGAAAATCGGCTTAATGCATATCGGGAAATTAAAATATGGGGTCGTGAATTGGGGAAGTGGGCAAAGGATCGACTCTCATATTTCGGCAGGGATTCGTATTTGAATATGCCGAAAATTTATTATCCGCCACAAAATATTTCAGCGAAAAGTTTATGTGAAAAGTATACAACATTCCTAAAAACTTTGCCGCAAATTGAGAAGTTGGAAGAACAAAATCTGCAAAGGGTGGTAACGCTCGATCAAAAAATGCTGGAATTGAAAACCAGAATAACCATCGCCGTGGAGGCGTCGTTTGCGGATCTTTCGGGCGGGATAAAAAATAAAATAGATGTCATTCTGAATTTCTTGGCGGTTTTGACGCTGTTTCGCGCGCGGGTCTTGGAACTTTTCCAAAACGAAATTTTCGGCGACATCAAAATTAAACAATGCGCTGAAATTTGATATAATCATCGATATGGATCAAAAGAACATTTTGGAAAGTTTGTTATTTGTTTCGGGGCATCCGTTGAGTTATAAAAAATTAGCCGAGATTTCGGGATTTTCAGGGGAAGAAATTACGAATTCATTGAAAGAATTGGCGTGCGAATATGAACAAAACAATAGGGGATTGCGGCTGATTTTTTTAGACGACAAAATTCAGCTGGTAGCGGCTCCGGAATCAAAAGAAGCAGTGGAGAAATTAATTAAAAGTGATCTCAACGAAGAATTGACGCCGGCGGCTTTGGAAACGCTGGCAATAATCGCGTACAATGGACCAGCGAGCCGCGCCGTGATTGAAAATTTGCGCGGCGTCAATTGCGGTTTCATTTTACAGAATTTGACGATTCGCGGTTTGATAGAAAAGAAAAATAATCCAAGCGACGGCCGCTCTTTCGTTTACAGCGTTTCGTTTGATTTTCTAAAACAGCTCGGATTGAGCCGACTCGAAGATTTACCAAATTATAATGAACTTAGAAAATAATGGAAGAAAATAAATTTTTTTATTTAAAAATATCATTAATTTTGGCGGCGGCTTTTTTTGTTTGGTTTTTTGGCTCTCCAAAAGATAAATTAGTGGTTTCAAAAGAAATTTCTCAAGAAAAACAATTTAATGCGCCGGCGGCGCTTACAAATTTCGCGCCGCCGGCGCTGATGATTTTCGGCGACTCTGAAAACATGACCCCCAGGCGCGATTGGACGGTCCCGTTTTTGGAGCTTGAAGCGCCGGCGGCGCTGGCGATAAAAACCGACGGCAGCAGGGTCTATTACAACAAAAATATCGAAACGCGCAGATCTATCGCCTCGCTGACAAAAGGGCGATTTGAGGCCGTCGGAATCGATAACCGCGCGGTCGCTTTTGGACATTATGTTGATTGATTCTTCTAATGACGCCGCTTTTGCTTTTGCGAATCACAAGCCGGGTTTTATTTCGTTAATGAATCAAAAGGCGAAGGAACTGGGCTTGAATAATACCCGTTTCAGCAATGCCGACGGGCTTGATGACGCTAATAATCACTCTTCCGCGCTTGATGTTTCGAAAATTTTCAGCTATCTTGTAAGCAAGCATCCCGAAGCGTTGGAGATTATGAAAATTAATAATATGGTTGTCTATTCCGCCGACGGAAAAATCGCGCACCGCCTTCAAAACACTAACGAACTTTTAGAGAAAACGGATATTGTGATTGCCGGAAAAACCGGATATACCGAAAAAGCGGGCGGGTCTTTAGTTCTGTTGGCTAAAGGCGACATTATTACCGTTGTTTTGGGATCGCCGGATCGTTTTGGAGAATCGGAAAAATTAATTAATTGGTTAAAATCGGCTTATATATGGGAGAAATAACGCGGCTTTTAATTTTAACGGCAACATCTTTCGCGGTGGCGTTTTTTGCCGCGCCCCTGCTTACTCATTTTTTATTTAAATACAATTTAGGCAAACAAATCAGAACCGAGGGGGCGCCGATTTTCGCTAAAATTCACGGCGTCAAAGAAGGCACGCCGACAATGGGGGGAATTATTATTTGGGGCACGGTGTTATTTTTGGCGATCGGTTTTTGGCTTCTCTCACTTTTTTTTGACGGCATTTTCGGCCAGCTGAATTTCTTGAGCCGTTCCCAGACATTTTTACCGCTTGGCGTCTTAATTTTTTCCGCCGTTTTGGGATTTATGGATGATCTGCTCGGCGTCTTGAAAATCGGGCCGAAGGGCGGTGGCCTTGCGATGAAACACAAACTTGTTCTTTATACCGTTATCGCGGCGGTTGGCGCCTACTGGTTCTATTTTAAATTAGGATGGGACATCTTCCACATTCCGTTTTTGGGGAATTTTATTGTCGGATTTTGGTATATTCCTATTTTTATTTTCATTATCGTGGCCGCGGCTTTTTCCACCAATGAGACCGACGGTTTAGATGGCCTTGCCGGCGGTGTTCTCCTATTCGCTTTTGCGGCGCTTGGGGCGCTCGCCTTTACCCAACGGCACTATGATCTTACCGCTTTCACCGGCGTTATCGTCGGGGCGTTATTGGCATTTTTGTGGTTCAATATCTATCCGGCGCGATTTTTTATGGGTGATACCGGCGCCATGTCATTGGGCGTCACTCTGGGCGTTATCGCCATGCTGACCAACTCGGCTATGTTGTTGCCCCTTTTTGCCTCCATTTTGGTTTTGGAATCCGGTTCGGTGATTATTCAGGTTTTGTCAAAAAAATTCCGAAAAAAGAAAATATTTCTTTCAACGCCAATCCATCATCATTTTGAAGCGCTGGGCTGGCCGGAGACCAAAGTCACGATGCGCTTTTGGATTATTTCCGCTGTCACCGCCACCGTCGGCCTCATTATCGGCCTTTTGGGGAAATAAAATAAAATTGTTGATAAATTGGTTATAAGCTGTTTAAAAGCGTTTTTTTACGCTTGAAAAAAATACTTGACCAAAAACTTGCATTGTGATAGGGATTAAGGCAATAAGTGTTGCGGCAAGCAATCATGCGCCGCAAAGTTGGCTTTTTTAGTAAAAAATTACAAGTAAATAAAAATTTAATAAATATGAAAAATATCATTTGGGGGGGGGCGTTAAAAGGTAAGGAATCTTTTTACAATAAGAAAGGAATAGTTTTAGCCGTTGCCGCAATCGTTTTGGTTAGCGGTTTTTTTGCGCCTAGTTTAGCTTTGGCAGCGGCAACGGTTACACCCGCGAGCGGAGGCACAAATATTTCAATTGATACAACTTCTGCTCCGCTAGGAAGCGGAACTTATAAAACACTAAGCGGTCCCGGCATAAACGAACTTGTAGCCGGAGATATCTCTACAGGAATACACACGATTACATTGCCTGCGGGTTGGGAGTTTGAAATCTCCGCGATCAGCATTACCACTTTCGGTAGCGACATAGCATTTCAATCTACCAGTATTACTCCAAGTCCAACATCTTTTTCTTTCAATGTGACGGCACAATCAACCACTGGCGGCTTTGTGGGCTTTGGCGGTCTTAAAGTTAGACCGACTGGCACTACTCCAAGCACCAGCAACATAACCCACTCGGAAGCAAGTATTGTCGGAGTAACAGATGGAAGCACGAATTTCGGAACTCTCACGACTATTCCGGGAACTGTTACAAAGCTTGCCTTTACGACGCCGCCGGGTGCGACTACGGTATATGGCTCTAATTTAAGCACCCAGCCGGTTGTTAAGACACAAGACCAGTTCGGTAATGAATCATCAAACGGAGCATCCGGTAAAACAGTAACGCTCACTCTGGTTCCCGACACGGGCAATATAGTCGGTACGGCTTCGCTCGACATAAGTAGCGGGACGGCATCGTTCAGCGGCTTAACCGTAGATTCGGTTGGTACGAAACAATTAACCGCTATGGTTGAAGGCCTTACAAGTGCCAATAGCGGTTCTTTTGAAATCACTCAAAAGGAACTGACAGTTTCCGGTTTATCAGCTACAAGCAGGCCGTATGATGGCACCACAGTCGCAGAGGTGACTGGCACACCGGCACCTGTCGGCGTTGTTGATGGTGATGATGTCTCTCTAGCCGGGACAGCCGTTGGGCCATTTGACAGCGCAAATGCAGGAAGTAGAACCGTTGCTGTCACAGGTTTATCTCTCGCAGGAGCAGATTCCGCGAATTACACTCTCACACAGCCGACGTTGGATTCAAGTATTACAGCAAAGGTAATTACGATTACTCCAGATTCTGGTCAAACAAAAGTCTATGGCGAAGTCGACCAAGCACTCATGTATACCAATACCGCTTTGATTGGCGGAGACTCCATTACTGGCGCCTTGAGTCGCATTTCAGGAACAGATGTCGATGCTTATTCCTACACGCTCGGCTCTCTGTCTGCAGGTGGCAACTATTCTCTGAGTCTCGGAGGAACTGAATCATTCACAATTACTGCGAGGCCTCTCACGGTTACTGCAACTGGAATCACTAAACCCTATGATGCCAACACGGATGCCACCGTTACTCTTTCTAGCGATAAAATTTCAGGAGATGACGTGACACCTGCGTACACGTCTGCCTCATTCTCGGACAAAACTGCTACGGATGGCAAGACAGTAAGTGTAAGCGGCATTAGTATTAGCGGCGCTAAAGAGGGGAATTATAACCTGCTTAACGAAACTGCTGTAACAACAGCAAATATCACCAAAAAGTCGATTACTGCAACTCTTAATGTAAAGAATAAGATTTATGACGGTACTACAAGTTCGTCATTCCAAGCGCTGCCGACGCCCCATATTGTTCTGAGTGACGTCATTCCAGGTGATGATGTAACTGTTTTAAGTGAAGGTACGAAGTCTTTTCTAGACAAGCATGTAGCTAATGACAAGACAGTAAATGGTTCCGGCATAACTCTTACAGGAGTGGATAAAGACAACTACATATTCAACGGCACCGGAACAGGTATAGCAAATATCACTGTTCGGGCTATCGCTGTTACTGCTGTAACTGACTCAAAAACGTATGACGGCACAACAGGGTCCCTTGTAGAACCGGCAATTACAACCGATCTTGAAAGTGATCCAATAGCTCCAGGTGACACAGATGATTTCTTCCAAACTTATGACACTGAAGATTTTGGGATAAACAAGACACTCACACCGGACGGAGTAGTGCATGACGGGAATCCGATAGAAGGTAATAACTACACGGTTACACTCGCTCTAGTTTCAACAGGTGTAATTACTAAGGCACCCCTTACTGCCACCATTACCGTTTCAAACAAGGTTGTTGACGGAAACACTTCCGCAACAATACTCACTCGCATCCTTGTTGGTAAAATCGATGGCGATGATGTTACTCCAAACGCAGACGGTGTAGCGACCTTCGCTAGCGCAAATGTAGGAAATGGTCAGACAGTGACAGCTTCCGGCATAACTCTCGCTGGCGATGACAAGGACAACTATTCTTTTGACGATACGGCCACAGGAACAGGAAACATTCTGCCAGTTCCAACGACGGTTTATGTAAACGGTAGCTGGGCTGGAACAGGGGCATGGACAGACCCGGATGGCGCAGGTCCTGCAACATACTTCGGCTACGACGCATTTGCCACAATCCAAGAAGGTATTAACGCGGTAGCGGCAGCCGGAACTGTGAATGTCGCAGCTGGAACTTATGTTGAGAATGTATCGCTTGATAGTAAGCCAAACATCACGATTCAAGGAGTCGGTGATACGACTGTTGTTGAACCGGGAACTGGCATTGGCTTCGCTATTACGGATTCAAATGGGGTGACGATTAAGAATCTTAAAATCCATACGACAGGAGCCGATGCGCACGGCATTTGGGTCGCTGGTACTCCTAATGAAGGCAGTGCCGTGAACGGTCTAACTGTGCAGGACACGACAATAGTCGTTGATGGTTATTCGACTGGCATCTATGCAGAGCAAGTGAATCCCGCTCATACAGGCTGGCTAATAGGAGGTTTTGGGCATGGCAACACGATAACAATAAACCAGGGCACCGGAGTTACTGGCGATGGATTGGACCTGCACGATGTCTCGGGCTCAACAGTAAGTTACAACACCATTACGCTTAACACCCCGACTAACAGCACCAATGTGCTGTGGACGAGCGAACTCTCTGATCTAACTAACCTGGTATTCAACAACAACACAGTAAGTGGTTCTAGCGGAAGTGAAATAGCTTTCGTTCCAAACTTTGTGATTCCGACGAATTCTTCAACAATCACAACTGTAACGGTTTCTGGAAACACATTCAGCAATTGGGGTTCAAGAGGATTGAGAATTGGAAGTGGGGTTGCTTCCGTCATTGTGAGCGAGAACAAATTTCTCGGAACAGGAGAAACATTGAAGAATGAAGATGTTTCAGAAGTTAATGCCGAGAATAACTGGTGGGGTACGGCAGTTGCTTCCACAATTGATGGCAAGACAAATGGGACGATAGACTTTGAACCCTACTATGTTGAAAGCGGAATGAGTGTTCTTAGCAGTGATGCTGTTGACACGGTATATGTTGATGGCACTTACATTGACGGTAGTGCTGGTATCCATATTTTCGGCTACGATGCCTTCGCCACAATTCAGGAGGCGATTGACGCGGTAGCGGCAGCCGGAACTGTGAGTATTGCGGCGGGAACCTATGACGTAACATCAACTCCGGGTATTACGGTTGATAAATCAGTTACTATTAGTGGAGCTGGTGCCGACACGACAACGGTAACCGGAAGAAATAAAAACGGAAGCGTTGTAAACGGTTCAGACATACTATTCAATGTTACCGCGAACAATGTAACTATTGAAAAACTGACCATTGACCTTGGAGACTCGGATTCTGATTATGATGTAGGCGTGTTCACGGCTAATTCCAGTGGAATAAATAATTTGACTGTCCGAAACAGCGCCCTACTATTTGCCGCCTTTGGCAATTCTATTGGCGAGCAGTTGATTCACTTGGGCGGTGGCAGCGGTTCTACTGTCAGTGACAACATTCTTGAGACAGCCAGCGGAAATTCAGGACTATATGTGGGAGACGGTGCCAACACATCATTAACGGTGAATGGTAACACCGTCGCGCCTCAATCAGTCGTATCCGCTCCGAATGCGGCAGGTGCAAACGATGCGGATGGCGGAGGAACGCTCTTTAATCAGATGGGCCCAGTAACCAACAGCACCATTAGCGGCAACAACTTCACCAACACTGGGATTGCAATTTACCTTGGCGCCGGCAGTTCTAACACCGACACTGTTACTGTAAGCAACAACATCTTTACCAGCAATAACAAATTTAACAGCGATAACTTCGGCGGAATAAATGTTGGGGATGGTGTCAGCGGTACGGTAAACGCAGAGGCAAACTGGTGGGGGACAACTAACGGCGCGACTATTGCCGAGGCTATTAGTGGCTTGGTTGATTATAGGCCATGGTGTACAAGTGATACTTGCACTCCAGTTGACCCAACTTCGCCTACTATTGCCGTAAACGAACTTCTCACCAATGATACAACTCCAACAATAACCGGCACTGTTAATGAAAGTAGCGTTGTAAAAATTAATGTCAATGGAACGGATTATACAGCTTCAGTCATTGGGACTTCTTGGTCAGCGGATGTAACTAACACACTTACAGCGGGAACTTATAGCGTTACTGCAACTGCCGAGGACTTAGCCGGAAATATTGGGACTGACACTACCAGTGATGAATTAACAATTGACACTATTGCACCGACTGTCGCTTTAACTAAAAATCATACCGATCTTATTGTTCGCGATGCCGATACTGTTATCATAACGGCAACTTTCAACGAGGTAATGACCGCCCCTACAATTAGCATAGGAGACATAGTATCAGGAGCAATTATGACAAATACTAGCGGTAACATCTGGACATATTCTTGGGATGTTCCGGCCGGAAATGATGGAGTCGTAGCGGCTACCGTAGTCGGCGCTGATTTGGCCGGCAATCCATACGCGGGGGCGGATTCAATTTTGTTCACAATTGACAATACGGCGCCGGCAGTTGCGATTACTCAGCCGGCGGCAGACAGCAGTGTCAATTCGGTAAAAGTAATTATATTTACAGATAACGGGACAGCCCCGCAATGTTCAATTGATAATTCTATCTGGGTAAATTGCGTAAGCGGAACAACGACGCTTGGGGATGTTGCAGGATTTAACGCGCTCGCAGACGGAAATTTTAATTTATATCTTCGCGACATTGATGTAGCGGGCAATTCCGGGACGGCACAAGTAGCGCTTGTGAAAGATACAACCGCTCCGTCAATAATGGGCAAAACCCCAAGCGCTAACGCAGTGGGTGTCGCCCCGTCATCCGATATTACGGTAACGTTTAATGAAGATGTCGTTTTCACCGGCGCCAATGTAACCATTACCAATAATCCGGCAAAAACCGTAACTTTTGTTTCTGGAACTAAAATCGCAACCATTGACCCAACGGATAATCTTGCTAACAACACTAAATACACAATAACTCTTACGGGGGTTACAGATACTATTGGAAATGCCTTGCCGGATACCAGTTGGTATTTCACAACTTCGGCTAGCTACTCTATTTCTCTTACCACCGGATGGAATTTAATATCGCTTCCGGTGGTTCCAACAGATACGAATGCTTCAGCGGTATTGGGCACTGTTCTAAATGATTCGGCAAAAATTGAGACCATTTGGAAATATGACCCTGAAGCAGGCACATGGGGGGCATACCATCCAGGCGTTGGAATGCTAAGCGATTTTTCTGATATGACCGCGGGAGAAGGATATTGGATAAATTATCTCTCTAGCACTGCTGGCACTATTGCCGGAACGGGAAATCTTTTTCAGGAGGGAAACAGCGCTCCTCCGCAAAAGACCCTTGCCGCTGGATGGAATTTAATCGGCTACTATCAACTTGAGAATGTGATTAATACTACCGCCACTAAGGCTCTTTCAAGTGTTTCCGGACAGTGGACTCAATTACGCACTTACGATAATAGTTTGAAACAATTCCAATCTGTGACGGAAAGCAACTATATGAAGCCGGGAGAAGGGTATTGGATATTTATGAAATCATCCAGCTAATCAAAATATCAGCGCTTATGTTTCTTCTGTTGCCTGTTACGGCGCATGCTGTTACTGTCACGCCCGGGATTCCGCACCAGTTTTACGGCACGGCAAGTTTTTCTACAGGGATTACTCCCGACGGATTAACCGTTGAAGCAAAAATAAATAGCGCTGTAATTGGCAGCTCCGTAACTAAAGACGGAAAGTATGGCTACAATCCGAATTTGTTATTTGCCACCGACCCTGATAACTCTCGCTCCAGCCAAACAATTCACTTCTTCGTATCCGGCATTGATACCGGACAAACGGCTATTTTTGCGAATGGAGGATTCAATAGTTTAAATTTAACCGTCCCGGGCACCATCGGAACGATAACAAAAACCGCGGATGACGTAATTACGAATCAAAGTGTAACAATTACTTCTTCAGCACCAACGGTAATAAAGATGGGCGACTCTGTGCAAATTACCGTTTCATCGCAATCTAACACATCGGCCAATATTGAAACGGTGCAGAAACTTTCAAGCACATCATATACCGGTGGGATGGCTGTTATGTCGGGCAAAACAGTGTTGAACGGCTATGAAATAAAAATAACGGATGGTTCTAACATTTCCATTTCGGTTGTGATGAAATATGACGCCACAGGCATTGATGAAAGTACCATTAAGCCGTATCGTTTTAACGGCACGAACTGGGTGGAAATAACTCCTTACACTCGCGACACTGTGGCTAAAACAATTACATTCAGTGTTTCTTCGGCGGAGGCGGGGGAGGAGGCGCCGCTGTTAGTACGACTTCCACTATTCCTACTACATTGAGCGCTACGGCGCAGAAAGTTGATGCCAATAAAGATGGAAAAATTGATGTTTTAGATTTCAACTCATTGATGGTGAATTGGGGAAGCACGAGCGCCAATAATGTGGCTGACTTCAACGGTGACGGCAAGGTCGATGTATTTGATTTCAACTTACTGATGATTAATTGGACGCTCTAATTACTATGAATCTTGCTAAAAATATAAAATTATATGAATAACAATAAAAGTATGTCCGCCAGAGGCGGATCCGCCTTTGGCGGAAAAAAAATATTAACAACAATTGCATTAACAATACTTGGCACGATAATTTTAACAGCGCCAACATTGGCGGCTACTTTGGCGTCTCTTTCGCCTTGACTTATCCGGCCGATATTCTTGAAGTAAAATCATTTAATTTTGGCGGCAGTTGGATGCCGTTATCTCAAACGGGATATGATTTAATTGATAACGTCGGCGGCAAATTAATTAAAACAGCCGGATATCCGGGTGGGCTTTCTTCGTCTGCCAATTTTGGAACGGTATCTTTTTATGCAAAGAAAACCGGAAGCGCGATCATTAAATTAGGAGCCAATTCTCTTGCTCTTGATGCCAATAATCAAAATGTTTTGAACGGATCGCCGGAAGTTTCCGTTGCCGTGTCAGCGCCGGTAGGCGCTCCTTCAACAGAACCGGCAATTGCGCCTGCAATTGCGCCTGCAATTGCGCAGCAACCAGCACAACAGACCTCGCTTGTAGCGGCATTAGGCAGTATTATAACACTTGGTACAAATAACGCTCTAATTGGCATTATTATAGGTCTTATAATTCTTGCGATTATAGTTTACGGCGCGTATTGGTTTGGCAAAAGAAAAAATTCCGGACAGATATAATTGAAATGCAATAAAAATACTCCCGCTATGGCGGGGGTATTTTTATTTTGTTTCATTTTTTTGCTATACTGATTAGTAAAGGCATTTATATATGGCTCTGGACATTCTAATTAAAAACGGGACGGTGTTTGACGGCTTGGGGACACCGGCGTTTCGCGCCGATATCGCGATAAAAGGCGACAAGATTGAGAAAGTCGGTTTTTTGGGCGAGCCCAGCGCCAAAATGACGATTGACGCCGAAGGCCTTTATGTCATTCCGGGCATCATAGATATCAACAACGCCTCCGACAGGTATTGGACGCTATTTGATCATCCCAATCTGGAAAGCCATTTGTATCAGGGTGTAACCACGATTATCGGCGGCAATTGCGGCTCTTCTCTGGCACCGTTGACTACCGGCAATATTATTTTAAATATTCAAAAATGGGCCGATGTCGACAAAATCAATGTTAATTGGCTGACCATCCGCGAACTTTTGGAGGAGGTCAAAAAAAAGAAATTGATGTTGAATTTCGGAACGCTGGTTGGCCATGCGACTTTACGCCGGGGCGTTGTGCAAGATGAGTTCCGCGAACTGAACGAAAAAGAATTTTTGCAAATGAAAAAACTTTTGGAAGACGGCCTGAAAGACGGAGCGCTGGGATTTTCAACCGGCCTTAATTATTCCCACGCCAAAGTCGCGTCGCAGGAAGAATTGATCAATTTAGCGTCTGTTTTAGAAAAAGGAAAGGTTTATAGCACGCATTTGAGGGATGAGAGCGCCAATCTTTATGAAAGTGTTTTAGAGACAATCGGAACCGCCAATAAAATTAAAATCGGTGTTGAAATCTCGCATTTTAAGGTTGTCGGCAAAAACAATTGGCCGCTTGTCGACAAATGTCTGGAGGAAATCGAAAAAGCCGCTAAGAATTTGGATATTAATTTTGACATTTATCCCTATGGCTCCACTGCGACGGTTCTTTATACTCTTTTGCCGGATTGGGCGGCCGTCGGCGGCCGCGCCCGGTTGGTTGAAAATTTAAGAAATAACGATTTTAAAAACAAGATTATTGGCGAACTCAATGGCAGGGAAGACGAATTTAAAAATATCGTTATTGCTTCGGGCAATATCGACAGAGTTTTTATCGGCAAAACAATTTCCGAAATGGCGGAAAATCAAGGCATTGGGATTATAGAGGCCATCATCAATGTTTTAATCGCGGCCGAAGGAAAATTGGTCGTTTTTTGGCAGGCGCTGTCGGAAGAAAATTTTATTAAGGCGCTGAAAAGTCCTTTATCCATTATCGCTTCCGATGGCGCGTCATATAGCGCCGATGATGCCAAAAACGGATTTTTAACGCATCCGCGCTCTTTCGGCTGTTTTACCAGGGTTCTAAGCCGCTTCGTTCAGGATCAGAATGTTATAGAGTTTAAGGAAGCGGTGAAAAAAATGACCGCTTTGCCGGCGCAAAAATTCGGGCTGTCTCACAGGGGCGCCATTAAGCCAAACAATTTTGCCGATATTGCCGTGATAAATCCAAAAACTTTAAAAGGTCCGGCCACAATCGACAACCCTTTTCAATATTCGCATGGCGTCAGCGCCGTTATTATCAACGGACGCGTCGCTTTGTTAAACGGCCAGATTCAAAATTCGGCCCTGGGGAAAATATTATGAAAATTAAAGCGGTAAAACTTGGCAAAATCGATAGGCCGTTTTTGATAACTTTGGGCCTGATTTTGGTTTTCGGCCTTTTTATTCTTTTTTCGGCGTCATTTATAACGGGAGCCAATAAATTCAACGATCCGAGTTATTATTTGCGCGAACAAGTGTTTAAAGGAGTTTTTCTCGGGATAATCGGCTTTTTTGTATTTTTAAAAATACCCTTGGAGTTTCTTAAAAAATACAGTTTTATTTTTTTGATTCTTTCCATAGGGCTTTTGGTATTGGTATTTTTTCCGAAACTGACTTTTTCTCATGGCGGTTCTGCGCGCTGGCTTAATTTTGGCGCCCTTACTTTCCAACCGAGCGAGATATTAAAATTATCTTTTTTGATTTATTTGGCTTCATGGCTGCAGTCGCGGCAAAAAGACATTAAAAAATTCAATGGCGGCCTTTTGCCGTTTTTGATAGTTATAAGCATCATCGGGGCGTTGCTTTTAATGCAACCCAATATGGGGACTTTCAGCGTTATAGCAATTTCTGCCGTAGCGACTTATCTTATCGCCGGCGGAAAAATCAGCCACTTGGCGATTATGTTTTTAATCGGCGTCGTGGCTTTATCCGTATTCATTTTTTTGAAGCCATATGCCGCGCAACGGCTAAAAGTATTTTTAAATCCTCAAGAAGATATTTCCGGGTCGGCTTATCAAATAAACCAAGCAATGACGGCTATCGGCATTGGCGGTTTGAGCGGCATCGGAGTAAGGCAGAATTTGATTTCCCCATATTTGCCGGAAACAATCGGCGATTCTATTTTTGCGGTACTGGGCGAAAAACTGGGGCTTTTGGGGGTCAGTTTTTCCATGGCGCTTTATTTGTTGTTTGCTATCTTTAGCTGCAAAATTGCCATGAAAAGTTCCGATTATTTTTCCAAGCTTTTGACGGTGGGCATCGCTTCTTGGATTATGGCGCAAGGCCTCATTAATATGGCGGCAATTTCCGGACTTATTCCGCTGACCGGCGTGCCGTTGCCGTTTATGAGCTATGGCAGTTCGGGCTTGGTCGTTGGGTTAATGGGCGCCGGAATTATTGCTAATGTTTCAAGACGAATATGAGAATTATGCTTACGGGCGGCGGGACCGGCGGACACTTGTTTCCTTTGGTGGCCGTTTCGCGAAAAATAAATGAAATTTGCCGCGCCGAAAATCTTGGCGAACCAAAAATTTATTACTTGGGGCCCAAATTATTTCTTGAAAGCAGTTTGGCAAGAGAAGAAATGAATTTTAGTTATACGATTTTGGCAACCGGTAAATGGCGGCGCTATTTTTCTTTCAAAAATTTTATCGACTTATTCAAAATAGGCGCCGGCATAATCCAGGCCTTGTGGCATGTCTGGATCGTAATGCCAGATGTAATTTTTTCGAAAGGGGGGTATGGCAGTGTTGCCACGGTTTTCGCCGGATGGCTGTATTGCATTCCGATTGTCATGCACGAATCAGATAGTGTTCCGGGGCTTGCCAATCGCTGGCTCGCTCCTTTTGCCACTTTGGTGGCGGTTTCTTTTAATGAAGCTGCGGAATTTTTGCCAAAAGATAAAACATATTTTACCGGCGAGGCCGTAAGGGATTCTTTTTTCAAGCCGGCAATGCCCGAAAAAGAGCGCGCGTTGCTTCATTTAACAACCGATAAACCGGTTATTTTGGTTCTCGGCGGTTCGCAGGGGGCTCAAAAGATAAACGATATAATTTTGGATATTTTACCCAATCTGCTTGAAATGTGCGAAGTGATTCATCAAACGGGGGATAGTAATTATAAAAGCGTCTTAAATGAAGCCAAGGTGGCGTTGGATGGTCTGGACGGCGCGCGCTTTACTTCCTATCATCCGGTAAATTTTTTGCTTGAAGAAGAATATCTGGCAGCCATGCATTCGGCCGATCTGGTTATTTCCAGAAGCGGCGCCGGCGCTATTTTTGAAATTGCCGCCATGGGCAGGGCCAGTATTCTGGTTCCTATTGCCGATTCTCCGGCCGACCATAATCGCCGCAACGCCTATGTTTTTGCCGATAATGGCCGAGCCGAAGTAGTTGAAGAATCAAACTTAACGCCGAGTTTGTTATTATCCGTTATTCGTTCTATATTAAGTAATCTGGAAAAAAGAAAAACCATGGAGGAAAAAGCCAAAAAGTTTGCCACACCCAACGCCACGGAACTCATTGCTCGGGCGCTGTTGAATTTAGTCCATCAATAATATGTTTTGGAAATCCATATTTTCCGCCAAAAGCGGGGGAGAACAAATAAGAACAAGATTCGCGCCAAGTCCCACGGGCTTATTTCATATCGGCAATGTCAGAACGGCGCTTTTCAATTTTTTATTCGCAAAAAAATATAACGGCAAATTTATTTTACGCATTGAAGACACGGATTTTGAAAGATACAAACCGGAATATGAAAGCAATATTATCGAGACCCTGAAATGGTTGAAGCTTTTTTGGGACGAAGGCCCTTACAAGCAAAGCGAACGGCTTGATATTTACGCGAAATATCTCAGGGAGTTATTGGACAGCGGCGACGCTTTCTATTGTTTTCACAGCAAAGAGGCGATTGAAAAAGAGCGCGCCGAACAGATAGAAAATAAAAAAGCGCCGGCGCATCATTGCGAATTTAAAAAAATACCGCTGAAAGACGCGGAAAAACATCTGACGCAGGAAAAAGCGTTGATTCGTTTCAGAATGCCCGTCGATGTGGAAATTGCCTTTCACGATTTAATAAGGGGCGAAGTGCGTTTTAATTCCAACGCGCTGGAAGGCGATTTTAGTTTAGCCAAGGCCGAGGGTCCCAATAAATTTTTTCCGCTTTATAATTTTGCGGTAGTGATAGATGATTTTGAAATGGGAATCAGCCATGTCATAAGAGGGGAGGATCATATTTCTAATACTCCCAAGCAAATTTTAGTTCAGCGCGCCTTGAGAATTCCGATGCCGCAATATGCCCATCTTCCGCTCATATTGGGCTCCGATAAGTCAAAATTGTCCAAACGGCACGCGGCGGTGTCGGTTGCCGAATATCGCGAAGCCGGATATTTGCCTGAGGCGCTGTTAAATTTTATCGCTTTGCTCGGGTGGAATCCCGGCACCGAAAGGGAGGTGTTTGCCCTGGAGGAATTGGCGTCGGAATTTGACTTGAACAAAGTCCAAAAAAGCGGTGCGGTTTTTAATACTGAAAAACTGGACTGGTTGAATGGATGCTATCTAAGGCAAATGTCGATAGATCAATTGGCGGAAAGGGCGATTCCCTTTTTAGAAAAAAATAAATTGATAACCAAGGGAAATTATGATCTGGAGCGCGTAAAAAAGATTTTAACCATTGAACAGCCGCGACTTAAAAAATTGGGAGAAATAGGGGATCGGAGATTATCTTTCTTTTTTAAACAGCCGGAATATGAACCTCGGCTTTTAATATGGCGGGATATGTTATTTAAAGATATTGTCACTTCATTAAAGATTTCTCTTGCCGCTTTACAGGGGATTATGGAAATTGAATTTATGCGCGCTAACCTGGAGAATGTTCTTCTGAAAGAGGCGGAAAGGGCAAAAAATAAAGATAAGGGCCGCTTGTTATGGCCGTTACGAGTTGCGTTGACCGGTTTGGAGGCATCGCCCGGTCCGTTTGAAATTCTTGAAATTTTGGGTAAAATTGAAAGTATCGGGCGCATAGAAAAAGCCATTAAAAAATTACTATGAAAACTTTAATAATTTTTTTCGTGTTATTGGGAATTGTATTTTTTTATTTTATTGCCGGCGCCGAAAAATCAATAATGCCAAAAGGCGATGAAGTGACGCCGACGGGTATTGATATGGAAAAGTTTGCGGAAAAGGGCAAGTTAAGTGAAACCATATCGGGCGCGATAAGCGGTTTGCGAACGGTAAATGACAGCGGCAGTGAAACGGGCGCCGGCGCGGCGCCGATAGTTAATCAAGTGATAAATAAAACCAAGGAATTAGCGGGGAAGGCGATTGATAAAGCGGAAAACCTAATCAAGAATCCAATCGAAAATAAAATTAACGAAATTTTTTGTCCCCAAAAGTAATTTTTTGAGAGGGGGATTGGAAAAAACTAAATGAACAGCCAGTAATGTCGCAAAATGGATATTGTCCGACATCATCAAATCTTCTTTTAATCTCTCCCCCATTTTAGTCATTATTATCAAAAAGCGCAATTTTGCGCCGGTTTGTAACCTTGCGCTTCGGCTTCTTGACGGGTTGTAAACCAAATCCTGTTTTCTTCTTTTATTTTATTTGCCGCCGTACATCCCTTCGGATAGTAGGCCTTGCCGTTTATTGATGCCAAAAAATTTCCCAATAGTCCATTGCCGATATTCTTTTGCGCCATAAATTGCGTTTGTTGAGGCAAGCCGATTTTCATGTTTTTATCAATGACAATCGGGGCTGATTGACCGTTCTTGATTAACAATCCTATACCCAGGCCAATTAAAAAGACCAAAATCAAAACCGCGCCGGTAAAATATTTATTTGACCTTAGATCGATATTTTGGTACATTGTAAGAATAAAATATGGCTCATACAAAAGCGGCCGGCTCGACGCGATTAGGCCGTGAATCACATTCAAAACGATTGGGAGTAAAGCTTTTTGACGGTGAAAAAGTAGCGGCGGGCAATATCATCATAAGGCAAAGAGGGTCCAAATGGCTTCCCGGGGTTAATGTTAAACGGGGCAGCGATGACACTTTATACGCTTTGAAGGCTGGCAATATTAAATTTTCCACCAAAAAAATTAAACGATTTAACGGCTCAAGACGCATAGTAAAAATGGTTAATGTTCAATAGTTATTTTTAATTCTACTTCCATTCCTTGCAATAGTTTTATCTTGACGCGGTGTTCTCCCAAGGTTTTTATCGGTTGCGCCATAATCTGATTCTTTTCTATCGCCAAGCCATTTTTTTCAAGTTCTGACGCTATTTTTGCTGGCGTCACCGATCCAAAAGTTTTTCCCGTCTCCCCCGTTTTCATTTTAATAATCAAACGCAGATTTTCTATTTTTTCTTTTAGAACAGATTGGTTATTTTTTATGGCTGAGAGTGTTTTTTCTCGGCGATTTTTTTCTTGTTCTAATTTCCGCGCCAAATCCGGCGTCAAAATTTCCGCCAACTTATTTCTGATCAAAAAATTGCGCCCATAACCATCATTTACTTCCTTAGTCTCTCCCCTCTTGCCCAAATCTGGCACATCTTGCAGAAGGGCCACTTTCATTGATTTGATATTATTTTTTCCAAGATCTCCACGGCCTTGTCCAATTGCGCGTCTTTGCCATCGCGAGTATTTTCTTCATTCAATGCCACTTTGAAATCCGGTTCCAATCCAGATTCGGAAATAGAATATTTTTTAGGCGTCAGCCATTTAGCGACAGTTACCTTCAGCGATGATCCGTCATCTAAATTCACCAGTTCTTGCACTGATCCTTTGCCGAATGTTTTATCTCCGATTAATTTAATGCCGCGATTATCGCGCAATGCTCCGGCCAAAATTTCGGCCGCCGATGCCGTTCCCTGATTAACCAAAACAACCATCGGATAATTTTTTAGAGCGCCCAAACCGCTGGCTCTGAATTCAGTCGTTTTATTTTGGCCGCTTTCTTTTTCTTTTCCGAAGTCCTCAATGGCGACGAGGTCTCCGGTGTTGAAAAACCATCCCGCAATATCAACGGCTACTTCCAAATATCCTCCTGGGTTATTGCGCAAATCCAATATGATGCCTTTGTAATCGGCCGTGGCGAGAATTTTCGCCGCAGCTTGCTGAAATTCAAAAGGGGCGGTTGAAGTAAAACTGTAAAAAGACAAGCGGGCTATTTTATTATCTTTTATCGCTTCCAGTTTTGTAATTGGTATTTTTATCACCGCCCTTTCTATCTCTATGTCTTTTGCCTTGATATTGTCACCGTTTCTTAAAATCGTTAAAGTAACTTTGGTTCCGGTTTCGCCGCGAATTTTGGAAACGGCTTTCTCCACGCTCAATCCTTCCGTCGATTTTCCGTCGATTTTTAAAATTTTATCGCCGGCCACAAGCCCGGCCTTCTTGGCGGGCGTATCTTCCAACGGCGCTATGACGACCAAAAGATCGTTTCTAATGCCAATTTCGGCTCCAATGCCGCCAAAACTTCCGCCGACATCTTGTTTGAAACTTTCCGCTTCTTGAGGAGGGAAAAATACGGTATAGGGATCGCCCGATCCTTTAACCATTCCCATAACAGCTCCGTATAACAAATTACCGTCGTCCAGTTTTTCTTTATCTACGAAATTCTCGTGAAGTTTATCCCAGGTTTTCCAAAAAAGTCCGAAATCGAATTCTTTCGGCTGGCCAAACTTCTTGTTGATAATCCCCTGCACCGGATGAGGCAATTTTTCTATCGCACCATAGGTAAAGCCGGCGCCGAATGCCGATACGATCGCTACAATCACCATTGCCGAATAAATGTATCGATTATTTTGATTATCCATTTTTTATTTATTATATATGCAAGCTCGCCGGAAGTAAAATGACAAGGGGCGCATTTTATGTTAATTTAATGGCGATGGCGATAACAACAAGACATCAACTTCTGGCTTGGGATTTGGTGGAAGCGTTGGGCGACAAAAAACATAAAGGAGTATATTTTCGATTGGCGAAAATCCATGACGAAGCGCTGTTGCGAAGAATTTTGAGTAGCGTTAAAGACGCCCATAGGCAAGGCAAAATTAAAGATGCAGACCGAGGTCGATACTTTATGGGAATATTATCCGCCGAAAGCGGAAAAAAATATGGCCAAGATATTAAAAATAATACAAGAAAAAAATCTCATTCTAAGAAAAAAAGCCGAACCGGTAAAAGATCCAAATAGCGCCGAAATCAAAGAACTAATAGCCGATATGATTGCGACCATGAAGGATGCCAACGGTATCGGTTTGGCGGCTCCGCAAGTCGGCGTATCCCAAAGTCTTTTTGTGGTTGGCTTGGAGGATAAGAATTATGTTTTTATAAATCCTATTGTAAAAGACATATCGGATGACGAAACGCTATTTGAAGAAGGGTGTCTTTCGGTCCAAAAAATTTGGGGGCCGGTTGTACGGCCTAAAAAACTGACAATCAAAGCCGTTGATGAAAACGGCAATCCGGTGAAAATTCGCGCTAAGGGATTATTGGCGCGGGTCATCCAGCATGAAATGGATCATTTGGACGGAAAATTGTTTATCGACAAGGCCGAAAAGATTTACACCATTGAAGGGCAACGCTCATGAAATATGTATTTTTTGGGACGCCGGAATTTGCGGCGACAATTTTGGAAAAATTAATCGATGTCGGATATATTCCGGAAGCGGTGGTTTGCAATCCAGATGAACCGATTGGCAGAAAACAAATTCTCACTCCTCCATCGGCAAAGATTATGGCGGAAAAATTCAACATTTCTGTTTTTCAACCGCTGAAATTGCGCGACAATCTGGAATTTTTTGACTGGATTAAAAAATTAAAACCGGATTTAGCGATTATCGCGGCGTATGGAAAAATTGTTCCAAAAGAAATTTTAGGCATTCCCATTTATGGATTTATTAATGTTCACGGTTCGCTTTTGCCCGCCTATCGAGGAGCTTCTCCGATTCAAAGCACCATTCTTAATGGCGATGAAGAAACGGGAATTACCCTCATAAAGCTCGATGAAAAAATGGACCATGGCCCCGTTTTAGGGAAATCCGAAATCCGAATTTCTAAATCCGAAACATATGATACGCTTTCCGCAAAGCTTGCAGAAGCGGGGGCGGAACTTTTAATAAAAACAATCCCAGATTATATTGCCGGAAAAATTAAACTTACTGAACAAAGTCATGCCGAAGCGACCTATGCGGGAATCATTAAAAAAGAAGATGGCAAAATTAACTGGTTAAAAAGCGCGGAAGAAATAGAAAGGATGGTGCGGGCGTTTTATCTTAAATGCGGCGTAGGCGTTTTAGTAGTAAAAAAACTGCAGCTGGAAGGCGGCAAGATTTTAACGGCCAAAGACTTTTTGAACGGCCATAAAAACTTTGTCGGAAACATTTTTTCGTGATAAAGTAAATCCAAAAAGATATGGGTAATTTGGTTTTATACAGAAAATATCGGCCGCAAAGTTGGGAAGAAATAATCGGGCAAGAACATATCGTTCGCACTTTAACCAACGCGTTGAAACTTGGCCGCGTTAATCACGCGTATTTATTCAGCGGACCGCGAGGCACCGGCAAAACCACCATCGCCCGCCTTCTGGCAAAGTCGGTCGGATGCTCCAATCTGGATCTTTTGGAAATAGATGCCGCTTCCAATCGCGGCATCGATGAAATAAGGCAATTGCGCGACGGCATTAAATTCGCGCCGACGGCCGGAAAATACAAAGTATTCATCATTGATGAAGCGCATCAGCTCACCAAAGAAGCGTTTAACGCGCTTTTGAAAACGCTGGAAGAGCCGCCGGCGCACGCCATTTTTATTTTGGCCACGACGGAGGCGCATAAAGTGCCGGCCACGATTGTCTCCCGCGTCCAGCAGTTCACTTTTAAAAAATTGGCGATAACGGATATCGTGAAAAAACTTCAAAAAATTGTCGAGGCGGAAAAAATAAAAATTAACGACGATGCTTTGCGGCTGGTTGCTTCTTATGCCGACGGCAGTTACCGCGACGCCGAATCTATGCTGGAGCAATTAAGAATTTGGAACGAAAATATGATTACGAAAGAAGATATTGAAGAACTTTTGGGGGCGATTGATTTTGAAAAAGTGCGGGTTTTATCGGATCATCTTCAAGATTCCAATGCCAAGGGGGCAATTGATTACATCGGAAAACTAATTGAGGCGGGAGTTGATTTAGAGGTATTTGCCAAGGCGTTTATCAATCATTTGCGGAAAATAATGCTGATAAAAGTGGATAGTTCTTTGGTTGATTTGATGTCGCAGGAATTAACGGTGGATCAGGTTGAAATCGTTAAAAAACAAGCGGAAAGTTTTTCTCTGAATAATGTCGCGCAGGCGATAAAAATATTCACCAAAATTAACAATAAAATATAAATATTCGGGGATCGTCTAATGGTAGGACAGAGGCCTTTGAAGCCTTCAATTGGGGTTCGAATCCCTATCCCCGAGCAGAGGATTTTATTTTATCGAGAGACCGCCCCTATCGAGGCGGTTGCGGGACCGAGACGCTCGGAAAAACCTATATTTGCCTTTTGCGATTTCCGAAATCGAGGAATCCCGCCTTGGCGGGAGGGATGATTTCGGAAATCAAGGAATTATTTGTTGTTTTGACTATTAGGCACTAATCTTGCGGGTTCATTAACTCTTTCTAATTCTTTATTCTTACATTTAGAACAATCGTATTCTTCAATTTTAACGCCTTCTGGTATATTAATTTCTCCTTTAAAATCACAATTTTTACAAAAAACTTTAGCTTTGTACATAATTATTCATTTTTAATTTTTATTTTTCGATTAATTTTTCGACCTTTTGTTTGGCTTGTTCTAATAATTCCTTCGCTTTTTTGCGGGCTTCGTGAGATTTTCTGACTAAATCGGCGATTTTTTGCTGAATGGATTTCGGTAAAATTGGGATTAAAATGTTTTTAATTTGCTCCGGTTTCCAATGAGCGATAATTGAACCGCCAGCGTCTCGTTCGGCTTGCGTCTGTCCAACTATTGAATTTATGCAAAGCGCTAAATATTCGGCATCAATATCTTCTTTAATTTTGAGGCATAATACGCCGCCAGAGACAATCCCTTCTAATGGTTCTTTCAAAACATAAGCAATGCCCGGTGTCGCGTCTTTTGTTAATAAAATTTCGCCAGTTTTCGGCTCAAAATCTTTTTTAAGCTCCAGATATAATTTATCGCTTAAATATTTTTGATCTTTATCGGTAATTCCCTGTTTTGATAAACTGCTGACGCGAATAAATAATTTTCCCTCCTCTTGATATTCTTCGGCCCCAGGTTCAATTCCTTTTTTCGCGCGAATTAGAGACGTGATTTTATCGTATTTATTCTGAAAGTATTCCGCGTCAATTCTGCGCGCATTTTTCACTTCCGATAAATTAATAATGTTAAACAAATTTTCCTCATTTTTAAAATCTTTCAACCCCAATTCTTCCAAAAGTAAATTTTCGGCTTGGAAATAAAGATCTTGTGAGTTATCTAATTCATTTTTTGATTCGACAACATTATTTTTGATTTCCTCTCTAAAATTCTTGTCTCCTAAATATATTTTTGTATTCAAAATATCGTCCGCAGTAATTGCAGGGTACATGGTAGCCGTTGTTGATCTATCTAAAAATGCAATGATGGGTTTTGTTTTTAAATAGATAAATAAATATTCCGGTTCAATTTTTTCTGATTTCAAAACCGTGAATCCAGAAGAACAAACTAAATTTTGGGCATCTTCTCCAATTAAACTAACTGCATTGCGGATAGGCCTAACAGTAGAAACAATTACATCGTCTTTCTTAATAATCTGTTGTGCTCTGTCGGGCGCATTTTCCCCTGAAATTTCTGTTTTATTATATTCGCCAGTCGATAAATCAACCTCTGATATCTCAATATATTGAAAAGTTTTGCCTTTTTGTGGCTTAAATTTTCGCTGTGGATTTATTGCAACATTTTCTATTGGTACCGCTTCTAGATTATTAAGATTTTTTATTAAATCCAAATACTCCTGCTGGTAATATTCCGCGTCCAACCGCAAAGCGCCTTCAAGTTGTGATTTTTGGATTATAGAATAGGAAACCATTTTAAATTTATTATTATTGAAATTGCTATAGCCAATAAAGCTAAACTTATTGAAATTCTATTATATGCAGCGGTACTCTGTTCTGTTAAAATTCTATCTATGTAACTTAATAAGCGAAATCCTTCGTTAAAATGCCACATAACTGCTTGCTGAGATTGAAAATAATCAGCCATAACACCACCAAAATTAGAATTATCTTTTGGATTAGTGTTTAACTCTTTAAAAAGTATATCGGGCGTGTTCCACTTGTGATAAGCATTTATAAATTTTACAGAAATATCTTTATACAAGTCCTCTAATCTTGCAAATTTGTATCGCAAAAAACTTCCCCAAAATCCTACCCTAAATTGCGAGACTTGGATTGCCAAAGTTTCAATCTGAGCTGTCAATGGAAGTAGTTCATCTTTCGTAAATTTTGCGATGATGTCTCCCCCTTCTTTAGTTTGAAATGGCCCATAGGTCATATTTTTATTCTTTAAAATTAAATTTTTTGATTCATTTTCGACTTTTTGAGGTTATACACAGTTTTTTGCTTTATTTGACATCTATTTGATTATTGCCAACGATCCATATATAATAACCTTATTGAAACTACATTGTCTTGTGGGGCTGAAATGCAGAAAATCGGCTCTACTGCGGGGCGTTAGTAGACCCCTTCACGGGGGTATCCAACGCGCTACGATGGGGGGCGCCGTCCTCCCAGCTCCACAAGATAGTGTAGTTTTTTATGTAATCTTTATCTCGCATTCTAAATGCTGTGCTGATTTGAATTTCTTCCCTTTCTTTTTCGGCGCCGTATTCCGAGACGCCAAAAACTGCTTTCCCAAAAACAGCGGGTAAAGTTTTGACTATTTCTATTGAACAAAGATACTCTTCATTGCCTATTTTCTTAATCAAACAAAACGCGCCTCTTTTTCCTGTTTTGTTTTTATAAATTTTATCGGGATACTTTACTACTTCGTGCAAATGATTGATTATGAATAAAAATTCCTCCGCCGGTTTTTTATCAAACAAATGTTTTATACATCTTGAAGTAACAAAAACATTTTTTGCCGAATGATCTATGCCTACCCCTTTCATAACCGCTTTTGTAAGGCAGCATAAAAAAATTTTACGATCGGCTACTATCGCTTTTTCCGGAGTACCTTCAATATACTTTTTAAAAAATTCTTTCAAATGCATATTTAAAAATTAAATTTTTGGTTTTTTGCGAATTTTATGAACGCTTCGGCAATTTCGTCTAAGTCGTGGTCTAAAACTTTTCGGCCTTTGGTGTCATGAACGTATCCGCTTTTTTCGTCTTTTTTGTAAACATAATTTCCGGAATTGTCTTTTCCACCTTTTTTAGAAACCGCCATAAAAATCGGATAATCTTTCGGAATTTCTTCGTTCTCATCCCATTTTTGCAAAAACAAAACACTTGTTTTTGTGCCCGTATGAGGTTTAAAAGTATTACCATGAAGTCCGATCACGCCTAAAATTCTGGCTTTGTCCAAAAGATAATTCCGCACATACTCCATATTTGTATTATTCAAAACGCCTTGCGGCAAAACAATTGCCATTCTGCCGCCGGGTCGTAAAAATTCCAAATCACGCTCAATAAAAAGAATGTGCCGTTCCATTTTGTTTACTAATTTTCCTTTCTTTCTGCCAAATTCATATTGCCTTAATAAACCCGGATCTTTTATTTCTCCGGCAAAAGGCGGATTTGTAAGCAAGACATCAAAAGTGAAATTTTTAAAAGTATTTTTGTTTTCTTGTTCTTGCGTGTAATCTTTAAATTTTTCTAGTCGAGTTAAAAGTTCGCTTCGCGCGTGCAATTTATCGGGGTCTTCGCCCTGCCATTCGCGTGGGTCAAGAGAATTTAATTTAAAAAGATGCGAACGGCCATCGCCGGCAATAAGCATTAAGGCCCGCGAGACTTTAGCCGTTTCATCGGCAAAATCTATGCCGTAAAGATATTCTTTGGCATATTCTTGTTTTTCATATTCCGATTTTAAGTAATTCTCTTTAACCCAATTCATGCAGGCGATTAAAAATCCGCCTGAGCCACAAGCCGGGTCAATAATATATTCATCCGACTTTGGATTAAGCATTTTAACGGTCATATTTATTACATGCCGCGGAGTAAAATACTGCCCCTTTTTACCCTTGGCAACCTCGGGAATCAAATATTCAAAGGCCTCATCAATTACCATTAAATCAGAACCAAAAAGCTTGGCTTTTTCCATTTCACCGATTACAATCGCCAAATGTTCGGGCGATAAACGAATATTATCCTGTTCAAAAAAAGTTCCTGGCCATTTTTTAATTGCCAAATGGAAAAGAGTATTTATAGAAGAGTAGGTTTTGGAAGGGTCCTTATATTTTCTAAATAATATTTCTTTTTCTTCCCTTTTTTGCGCCTCTATTTCATCAAAAAGTTTGGCGTAAATCAATTTAAAAACTTCCGTAAAGACATCCACGCCTGCGCCTGCTAAAATAAGTTCTTCCGCGATTTGAATGATTTCCTTTAGATTAGTTTTTGGGTCTAAATCGGATAAGGTACGCTTTTCCGACAAAAAATCATCTATTGTTTTGTCGGCAGGCGGAATTTCTGAAAGCGTATCTTCAAAATTATTCGGGTAATTGCGATATAAAATAGTTTTAATACTTCCATTTGACCAAACGCCGATTTCGCAGCCCTCCGCATTTAAGTAACTTTTTAGCTGGTCTATTCCTTTTTCAAAATTTGGTTTTTTAACTTCTATAACTATATAGGGAGTTGTTTTATCGTTTTTATAAACTACGATATCCGCCCGAGCAAATTCTTTTGAACCAAAATGGATGCTCTTTTCTATATCGATTCTGTCAAAAGGATATTTGTAAAATTTATTTAACTTATAGAGCCATAGCTGGCGGATAATTTCTTCGGGTTTACCGCTTTGTTTTGTTTCGTCGTAAACAAACTTTTTTCCGCCCGATTTGAAATCTTTAATATAAAATCTGTTTTTTTCTTCTTCAGTTATTTTCAAAACATCTTCTAAATCAATATTTTCAAATTCCTTAAGACCATAAACAGTCTCGCTATCTTTAAAAATTCTATCTATTATTTCTTTTGTTTTATTTAGTTTTTTTGTTGGCATGTTATTTTACCGGTTTCCAATAATTATTTTTTAAAACTGATATAATCTTGCCTTTAATTTCGGTTTCATCGGTAAAAGGAATTACTTTATGATTAGGATTTTCAGGTTTCAAATAAACATACGGCGGTTTATCATCGGAAATAAATCTTTTTACCGTTGAACCATCACCGATTTGAGCAAAAACAATATCTCCGGAAACAAACTCTTTTCGATTCTGAACCAAAACAACATCCCCATCATCAATTCCGGCATTAATCATTGAGTCGCCTGAAATTTTTAAAAGGAAAACTTCTTGTTTTAATCTTGCTACTTCGCCCGGAATTTCTTGCCACCCCCCTGATATTTCTATGGTTTCAATCGGAGCGCCGGCGCTTGTAGCTCCGAGAAAGGCAACAAGAGAAGGTTTTCCTAAAATTTCATAACCTAGTGGCAGAATTTTAATACCTCTTGCCGCTGATTCGTTCTTTTTGATAATCCCTTGCCTTTCAAGCTTTGCCAAGAAATCAATCACCGATTGATTGGATGATACTTTAAGGCCCTCTCTCATCTCTTCAAATGTCGGCGGATAGCCCGAGTCTTTTATATAGGTGAAGGCGAATTCTTTTATTTCCGACCTTACTATCTGATCGCGCTTAAGATGCTCCTGTGTTTTGTCGAAAAGTTCTTTTGTAATAAGCGGCTCATGTTTTCCATCATACCAATTGCCGCTTTTTTCATAGAGGCAATATCTTATCTTTAACATGTTGGCAACTACACGCCTGCGTTTATCAGATTTCTTGTTGCATTTTTACCATAGAACAGATAAAATGGAACAAAAAATAATTATCAATCAAATCTATGAATAAATCAGGAATTATTTTTCTTACATCAACAGGCCTTTCCAGCAAAAATGTATATGACAAGTTTAAGGAAATTGCTAATTCAAAAGGTTTTAAGAAAGTAGTGATTATTACTACGGCTTCTTTAGATAAAGAGAATAATCAATACTCTCAATTGGCCTTATCTCAATTAAAATCAGTTGGTTTTGATGTTCTTGATTTTTATGATTTTGAGAATGATGGACTGAAATACCTTTCTCAATATGATGTTATATATGTTTGCGGCGGCAATACTTTCAAATTGATGAAATTTGCCAGAGAAATGAATTTTGATAAAGAAGTAGAGTCATTATTAAAAAGAGGCGGTATATACATCGGAGTTAGTGCGGGCAGTCTTATAATAGGTCCCTCAATCCAAATAGCAAATGAAATTCATCCCGATGTGAATGAGGTCGGTCTCGCTGACTTTAAGGGGTTTAATATCATAGATTTAATTGTTTTTCCTCACTATTCCTCTGAATTTGGAGAAGAAATTAAATCATTTGAAAGTAAAAATAATATTAAAGTTGAAAGGCTGACCAATTCTCAGGCGATTTTAGTGAAAGATGGCAAAAAAACATTAATTGAATAAAACACAAATCGTTAATTGACTTAAGCTGATAAAATGCGTAGGTTAATGTTAGTTCACTGAGAGTGTTTCTCGGCTTTGACAAGTTAAAAGGATGAGACAATGAAAAAAACCATCGTATTTATAACCGACTGTATTGATGTGGCATACAATGAATTAAGAGGAGTTGTCATTTCCCAATTGCGCAAATTGGGCGATAGCATTGAAGTAGAAATTGAACCAGTCGCACCGGTCAAGCCATTCTCAATTCTTAATGGAAATTTTGTCTTGCGTCTTTTGGCGGACATATATCCTGAAGGCACAATTTTCTCTGTCATATTAAACCCCATGAAGGAAAGGCCAGCTCGCTTAATTGGAAAAACAAAGAAGAAACAGTTGTACTTTATGGGCGCAAATACGGGGGTATTTGAGTGGTTTTTCAGAGATTTTGAAATTAATGAGCTTTACGAATTATACGATCCTGGATTTGTGGCATTTGGGGGCAAGTATGTGCACGCCCCTGTTATCGCTCAAATAGCATCTGGGCAACAGCTAAATCTCATCGGGAAGAAATTTGACGCCGATAACCTAACGAGATTAGACATAGCTGATGGGACGATTGTTCACATAGATAATTTTGGGGTGGCAAAGTTTACGGGCGTCTTACCCAATATGAACGAGGGCGACAAAAATTCCAATATCTGAAATAGCAACGGATATATTTTGCGTTTTGTATCCGTGATTAGCCGATTGAATCAAAAAAATCAACCAAGTTTCAATATGAGTTGATAGGGCAGACAGTTCAAATTTATTGAATCCAACAATATCTCTCGCGCCAGAGACAAGAGCAAAAGCTCTGAAATGCAGAGACAAGAGCAAAAGCTCTGAAATGCGCGGTAAGACCAGAGCTTTCAGGAAAAGCCCGAAGCCTTAGTGTACGATGGCTTGTTGCAAGATGGGTTTCGGTATCTTTTTTAGTAGTTCGTAGTGATTTTTTTCTATGCGCGCACTCAATAGTTAGCGCCATACTTGGGTCGCTAACTACTTCTACATTTCTTATCGTAGATAGCGCTATTTTGGGGTCAAGCGAAGTAAGAACTACGTTTGCTCCCATAGCACTCACTGGCGATAATTCAACTGGCGAGAAATAGTCAGGAAGAATACCATAAAGAATTCTATCAATCTCAAGTAATTCTTTTGGATTTGCATCCGCCGCAATACTGAAGTGATTTTTCTTATAGTTCCTCATAATTTCAGCTGGACTTATACTTTCAATTTTTTTCTCAAAAATATTCAAGAGTAAAGTATGAAGATCTGCCCAAGTGATTTTATTGGATGACAGTATCTCAATGATGTTTTCCAAACCGATATTTGCCAGAATCCTCTCAAGCCCTGATTTCATAATAACCTCCTTGTTAAAGTGCTTCTATATTTATTTAATAAAACCATCTAAACTAGACGCAATATTGTACCGTATCAGGCTATTTGTATCAACTTTTTCTTTACAAAATGATACATTGAAACAAGATACTCATCCAGTGTCTCATTTGTCTCATCCCCCTCACAAAAGGCAAAAAATGAGACAGACCGACTCCCATAAAAATGTTCTCTGGAAAGATCGCCTGAAAAGCCCTACAATGCTTGTATAAGTAAGGTTCTAAAGCGACCCACGGAGCATTAATTTATGAAAATATTTACTTGGAATGTGAATGGGATACGGTCGATTTTTAAAACAACATTTATCGATTGGTTGAAGGCCAATGATCCCGATATTGTTTGCCTGCAGGAAATAAAAGCGGATTTTAAAGAAAAATCAAGCCAGTTTCGGTAGAGACAAAATTAGGAATCAAAAGATTCAATCAAGAAGGGCGATGTCTCAAATTGACATTTAAGGATTTTATTCTTTTCAATTTTTATATTCCAAATGGCGGCAGGGACAAGCGCGATATGGCGTATAAATTGGAGGTCTATAAAAAACTTTTCCCGATTTTTAAAAAAATGGTCAATAAAAAAGTCATTCTTGCCGGGGACTTCAATATCGCCCATGCGGAATTGGATGTTTTCAACGCCAAACAGAATCAGAACAGCACAATGTTCACTCCCAAGGAGCGGGAGCAAATATCCAAGCTTTTAAAATTGGGGTATATTGATGCGTTCAGACATAAATATCCGGAGAAAAAATCATACACTTGGTGGCCCTATTGGAGAAATTTGCGCGAGCGCGACATTGGTTGGCGGATAGATTATTGCTTTGTCTCTAAACCGTTTAAGTCCCTCGTTAAAAATGCGCTTATGCAAAAAGAAGTTCTCGGATCCGACCACTGCCCTTTTGGAATCGTTTTATGATAAGATGGACACATGCTTATAGATGATGTGGAAATAAAAATAAACGCCGGGAATGGCGGGAAGGGCGCGGTGGCGTTTAATAAGAATCTTGGGAGTTTGGGGCCTGTCGGCGGGTCGGGAGGCAAAGGCGGCAGTGTTTACGGCGAAGGGGTTTCAGATCTTACGGCTCTTCGGCAATTCCGTTTCAAAAAAGAATTCTTTGCCGAAAACGGCAAAGACGGCCGCGATCAATTTCGCGACGGCCGCGACGGAGCCGATCTTATTTTAAAACTTCCCGTCGGAACCGCGGCTCACAACCTTGCAACCGGGGCCGAAATTAATTTTGAAAAAACCGGAGAGAAAATTCTTTTGGCAAAGGGCGGAGAAGGCGGAAAGGGCAATTTTCATTTTCGTTCTTCAACCAATACTTCGCCGAAACAATTTGAATCGGGAATGACCGGAGAACAATTCTCATTCCGCATGGAATTGAAATTTATTGCCGATGTTGGATTCATCGGTCTCCCCAATGTCGGCAAATCGAGCATGCTCAATAAACTTACCAATGCCGCCAGCAAAGTCGGCAATTATCCATTTACTACGCTGGAACCGCATCTGGGCGCGTATTATGAGCTTATTATTGCGGACATCCCAGGGCTTATCGAAGGATCGTCGGCCGGCAAGGGATTGGGCATAAAATTTCTTCGCCACATTGAACGAACGCGCATTCTTTTTCATTTTATTTCCGCCGAATCCCCCGCTCCCTTGAAGGATTATGAAACAATTCGCAAAGAATTGGACGCTTGGAATGCCGCGCTTCTTGAAAAAGCGGAAAGAATTTTTATAACAAAAAGCGACCTTGTGGAGTCGGAAGAACTTGAAAAGAAATTATCGTTGCTTAATAAGGCCGGTCTCAATGCCATGGCGATTTCCATAAACGACGACAAAAGCATAAAAGAGATAGAAAAAATATTAAATGAAATTAAAACCGAAAAATAAAATAAAAATATTTTTTATATTAACGGCGATTTTAATTTTGGTTGCCGGATTTTCCGTTAAGGCCGCCACCAATGAGCCCTATGATTATTTGCGGATTTTTTATTATCGCGAAGGAAAAATGGCGCGGGAGTCATTGTTTGCCAATCCCGAGCACATTGATGTTTTGGCGCCGCAGATCTATTCATTTAACGCGTCGGGAAAACTAGTAGGAAAAATTAATCCGGATATTTTGGAATTTGCCAAAAAACAAAACATTAAAATTATGCCCCTTGTTACCAATGGCAATTTTAATAAAAATACTTCTCATGCTATTTTGGACGATTCCGCCAAGCAGGCCGTCGCCATAGAAGCGATGATAAATGAAGCCAAACAAAATAATTATTGGGGCTGGCAATTTGATTTTGAACAGATAGATGCTTCCTATCGCGACAAATTTTCCGCTTTTATAAAAAAAGCTTCCGATGCTCTCAAAAAAAACGGCTTTATCGCCAGCGTTGCCGTTGTGGCGCAGACATCGGAAAATCCAAGCGATTATCCGAACGACATATGGAAAAAAGTTGCCGGCGTTTATGATTATCAATTCTTAGGAGCAAGCGCCGACTTTATCAGCGTCATGTCCTATGACGACCCATGGTCGATTGGTCCGGTGACCAGATATCCTTGGCTGAAGAAGGTCTTGGATTATAGCGTGAGCCAAATCCCCGCCTCCAAAATTTCTATGGGAATTCCGTTATATTATTGGCATTGGAACGACACTACCGGCGTGCGCCTCGGTTCCGGCGGCCGCCAAGGAATTTATAATATTTTTAAAAAATACAAAACCTCAATCGGCTACAATCCAGAATTGGGGGCATCCTTTGTTACCTATTGGAAAAACGCTAAGCGACATATTATTTGGTACGAGAATGCCAAAAGTATCACCAAAAAAATTGAACTAATATCGCAATATAAACTGCACGGTTTTTCCGCTTGGGCGCTCGGTTTGGAACTCCCCAGCGTTTTTAGCGCGATCAAATAATATGCTATAATCTTCGTATGAATGCGCATAATCACAAAAATAACTATATATTGCAGGATGTCGGGATTATTTTTTTAAGTATTTTAGTTGCGATTATTTTGGTGCAAACCGAAACTTTAAGCAAAATCCTGACGGCAACGAAAGAATTGAAACTGATCGGAAGTTTTGTAGCGGGAATGTTTTTTACTTCCGTATTTACCATTACGCCGGCGGCGGCCGCTCTCGGAGAAATCGCTCGCGCCAATTCGATTCTACTCACCGCTTTTTTTGGAAGCATCGGCGCGGTTATCGGGGACTTGATCATTTTTAGATTTTTTAAGGATAAGCTTTCTGAGCATTTGATGGAATTGGTTGAGCATCAAAAAGGGTGGAAAAGAATCAGAGCATTATTCAGATTAAGATCCTTTCGATGGCTTACCGCCCTTGCCGGAGGTTTGGTGATCGCCTCTCCCCTTCCCGACGAATTGGGGATTTGCCTTTTGGGTTGTTCGAAAATCAAAACCTCACGATTCATTCCGTTATCGTTCATATTTAACTTTTTAGGTATTTTATTGATAGGATGGATCGCCCAAGCAATATAGCAAAATATAAACTCTGGTTTGTGGTCGCTATTTTTGTTGTAACCGGCTTTATCATATACGCCAATTCTTTTGTTGTCCCCATTTTTTGGGATGGCGATGACTTTTTGACGAATAATTTATATATCAAGAACTGGAATTATTTTCCGCGATTTTTTTCTGAAAATGTTATCGCCGGCGCCGGCCTTGTAAGCAACTATTGGCGGCCAATGTTTCTTACGGTTAGTTCAATTGGTTGGCATATTTGGGGCGACTGGCCGGCTGGCTATCACTTTATCAATATTTCTCTACATATTGCCAATTCGGTTTTACTTTTTTTGGTTTTTGTCGGTCTTTTTAAAAATCACTGGCTGGCGTTTTTTACTGCGGGCGCTTTTCTTGTTCATCCCCTGCAAACCGAAGCCATTACCTATACCGTGGGCACAGCCGATCCATTATGGGTTTTCTTTGTTTTTTTGGGAATATTTTTTTATCTAAAATTTAGCGCTTCTGAATCAACGCCTTTTAAAAGTAAATATTATTGGTTATCGCTGGCGTTATTTATCGCCGCTTTAATGACCAAAGAACAGGCCATTATTATGCCGGCGCTCATTTTTATAGTCGGCTGGTTTTTGGATATCGATAAAGATTGTTCCCTCAAAGAAAGAGCGGTAAAAGTTTGGAAAAGTTTGTGGCCGTTTTTAATCATAGCGAGTTTTTATTTGTTTTTAAGAGCGACAGCGCTGAATTTTAAAAACAGTTTTAATTTTTATGATGGAACAACCAGTGTTTTCGCTTCAAATTTTTATATTCGCGTTCTCACATTTTTCAAGATTCTCACTACCTATTTTGAATTGATTTTTTGGCCGCACAATCTCCATATGGAGCGAACCATTGATATAGCCGCATCATTTTTCGCGCCGGATGTAATATTGGGCGCCATTGTCTTTGCAGCCCTTTTGATTTTAGCTTTTACGCAGCGCGGGCGTTGGCCAATTTTGAGCTTCGGCGTCCTATGGTTTTTTATCGGTCTTGTTCCTGTGTCTAATATTTTGGTGCCGATAAACGGCTTGCTTTATGAACATTGGCTTTATTTTTCGCTGGGTGGCGTTTTTCTGGCGCTTTTTTGGGCAATATTCGCTATTGGGCGAAAATTAAATCTTCAAAAAATTTTTTCCGCAATTATTATTTTTTATCTGGTTTTTTTAGGGTACCTGGCGATCAAAAGAAATCGCGATTGGCAGGATCCGATCGGTTTTTATAATCAGATTCTGCAATATACGCCGGATAGCTATCGAGTGATAAACAATCTTGGCATGGAATATGCCGAAATTGCCGATTATAATAATGCCGAAATCACATACAAAAAGGCCATTGATCTTGCGCCCGATATCGCGGTTGCTTACAATAATTTGGCGAATGTTTACAAAAATACCAGCAAAGAAAATCTGGCGGAGCAATATTTTAAAAATGCCATAAATATCGATCCGGGATTTCTTTATGCTTACAATAATCTGGCGGGCATTTATCTGAAAAGGAAAGAATATCAAAAAGCTCAAGAACTCTTTGAGAGTTATCTGACAAAAAATGGAGATAGAATTGATACTTTATTTTTGCTTGCCCAAATTGCCGTTGCCGAAAAAGATTCTAAAGGCGCGCTCGGTTATCTGGAAAGGGCCCTGAAAATAGATCCTCAAAATCGGTCAATACAGTCGGCCATTCAACAACTTCTTTTTACTTTTTGAATACAATAAATTTGTAGCCGAAGAAATTACCAAGAAAAGCGGTGATAATCGTAAAAGCCAGCGCTATATTTGCCCAAATTTTCTGATCGATATGCGCGGGAGCTCCGATCGTGTTTACGATAAGGTGCAAAATGACCATATTGATTATCGCTACCGCGGCCGATACGCCAAAAAAATTAACCGCCTCCTTCCCCAAAGTCTCAGTCCGTTTTTCCTCAAATGACCAGTATTTGTTCCAGAAAAAACTATTCACCACAGTGATAATAAAGGCGGTGATAAAAAATAAATCTATTGTCAGTCCGGTTGAAGTATCGGTTATAAAAATCAAGAGATTATAAATTCCGGCATTTAACAGAGTGTTTAAGACGCCGATTACTCCATATTTGCCGAGTTGGAAAAATCCAATGCGGTTTTTTATTTTGGCTATGAAATAAAACATTCCGAGCCCCAAAACGGCTCCGGCGGGCATAAAGAAAATCCAAAAAACCATAAACCACTTGAATTCAATCCCCCGCGCCGCCAAGATGTCCAAAATTTGCAAATTTTTTAAAGTTGGCAAAGACAACCAAGTGATAATCTCTCCCGCCAAAACGGCCAAAACAATATCTTTTTTTGCGTATTTTATTTCCATTCTTCTATCTCTATATTAAATGGCGTTGTCAAAGCGTTATTAATCGATAATTTCACATGGGCGTGATTTTCGTCTATATTGATAAAATCGATTTCTCGAAGGAGCGGATGGAACTGTCCCGCCAAAATTTTCACATCTTCAAAATCGGGACGAAAAACAATTAGAGACCCGGAATTTTCAAAAATATTTTGGCAAGTCGTTCCCGGCAATCGCGCGATAGAATCGCTCGAAATGATAAGATTGATATTATGGCGGCGCCGGGCGTCTTTGGCAAGAAGTTTCAAAACCTGATCGACATTGGAACGACTCACTTCATTTATATAAAGATAGAAATCGCGATTTGCCATGCGGCTTAATTTTTCGGAACGTTCCAGAGCCACTTTGTGGAATTTATTGATAAGGATGCTTTCTAAGGCGGCATTTTCTATTTTATCAGCTTCATTTTTGGAAAGATCGGCTAAAAAAATTTTTCCGTTATCTACAATGGCGTGAATATCGATATCCGGCAGTTGTTTGCTGCTTGTTGGGCTAAACGAAATAATATCTTGGCGGCGCCAGTGCGGTATGGAGGCCATTGCGCCATTGATCAAATCGCCTCGCAAATCAATAACGCCAAAACCGGCGCCATTGCGCATGTCTTGCCGAATCAGATTATTAAGAAAAAGTTTTTTTCCGAGACCTGATTGTCCCGCTATAAAAAGATGACGTCTGCGATCAAGATAGGGAAGTTTTATGGCGGTGGTTTCTCCTCTGAAGTAATTCTTGCCCAAAACGATGCCTCCTTTCGGGGCAATCATTGGCGGCGGAGCAGAACGAGCTTTTAAATATTTTATTTGCGGGGTCTCTATCTTTATAATCGGCCAATGAAAAATGCTGGTCAATTCTTCGGTTGTAAAATGTGTGAGCGTTTTTTTATCGAATAGTTTAAAATGGAAATTGCGAAAAAATTTATTAAGCAAATTGCCTTGCGGTCTGAAACTATAAAAACCGTTCATGTCTGGATTTTCAAACTGGGAAAAGGCGCTTTCAATTTCTGATAAGTTTTGATTCGCCTCTTTTTGAGTATCGGCCGATGCCGCTATTCTTATGTTTACTTCAAAATTATCTTTTTTTATCGGCCTTATCAAAATCTGAAAGATGGCGGCGTTTTCTTTTCTTAAATATGCCATTGATTGAGTCATCGCATTGATGGCGGTGGCATCGAGTTTTTTATAGGTATGAAACGGGGCATGGTCGTATTTTAGTTTTAGAGATGAACATGCAAGCGCTTTTTTATTGCTTAAAATATTCAAATTATCCACGGGTTCTATTTCTGCTTCTGGAAAAAATCCAAACAATTGTTTTTTTATTCCGTGATAAAATTTTTTTGAAAAAGCGATATAAAAACAAATATCGTCTACGCCGCGAGGTTTGGCAATTTCAAAAACAAAATGAGTTTTCATTCCGGATAGCGAATCATAAAAGCGTTCCATAATTAGCAGGTTATTTTCATTTTGTTCCGATGCACCGCCGCTTAAAATTTTAGGAAAGCGAATTTCAAACAAAACAAAATTAAGAGAATTGAACAGCCAATCCCCGCGCCATATTCTATGGAATAAAACCCAAGCCAGTCCAATTAAAATAAGCGGAGCCAACAAAAATAATAAAAAATATGGCATACCTTTTAAGGTATATGTTAACATAAATTAATTTCTGGTAAAATAGAAGCATGTCTAAAAAGCACAAATATGCCCTGATCTGCATTGTTGCCGTGGCGGTATTTTTCAGATTTTGGCAATTTTCTTCAATTCCGAACGGGTTATATCAAGATGAGGCAATGAACGGAGCAGACGCCCTGGCTTCTTTGCAATCCGGCGATTATCGGATTTTTTATACCAACAATAATGGCCGCGAAGGTTTGATTATCTGGCTGGACGCTCTGGCAATTAAGCTTTTTGGCTCCGAGCCGTGGGTTTTAAGATTGTTTCCCGCCATGGCTGGTCTTTTGGCGGTTTTAGGCCTATATTTTTTAGCTAAGGAATTATTTGGCGAGAAAATTGCTTTGGCCTCTAGTTTTTTTATGGCGGTAAGTTTCTGGGCGGTTAACTTTAGCCGCATGGGGTTTCGCGCCGGATTAATGGTTCCGATTTTAGTATGGTCTTTTTATTTTTTACTCCGCGGTTTTTATAGCGATAGACATCGGATGTCTATCGCTTGGTTTGTTTTGGCGGGGATTTTATTCGGACTGGGTTTTTACACTTACATTCCCTTCAGATTCGCGCCTATTTTGGCGCTTTTGGCGCTTGGTCCTCTTTTGTTAAATAAAAAATCAAAGCCGTTATGGAGTGGAGTCATATTTTTTGTTGTAGCGGTTTTTATTGTTGCCCTGCCCATCGGATTATATTTTCTTAATAATCCGGCGGATTTTTTTGGCAGGAGTTCCGGCGTTTCGGTTTTTTCTCAGGATTCCCCTATTAAAGCTTTGTCAATTAGCGTCGTAACAACGCTTGGAATGTTTAATATAGTCGGGGACTTCAATTGGCGGCATAATTATGCCGGCGCTCCGGAATTATTCTTGCCGGTTGGTCTGTTATTCCTGTTGGGATTAGTTTTGAGCGTCAAAAGACGCGCCTTCGGAGATAGATTGTTATTGTCATGGTTTATAATTTTTCTTTTGCCGAATTTTTTGGCCAGCGAAGGCAATCCCCACGCTCTAAGGGCCATCGGCGCCATGCCAGCGGTGATGATATTTTCCGGGATCGGTTTTGTGTGGGTTTATAAAAAAATACAAAAATATTTTGATAATAAAATTGGCGATTCTAATTTTTCAAAATACAATGATCAACTTTTAAGATTTAAAAAAGAAACCACCTTATTTTTTATTGTTTTTTTGATTTTTGTCGGCGGATATAATTTTAACCAATACTTTACTCGCTGGGCCTCCAATCAGGCAGTAGCCAACGCTTTTTCTTTGGGACATGTCAGCATTGCCAGGTATTTAAATGATCTGCCTGAAGAAACAAAAATATATGCTTTGTGGCATTCGGATGACAGGGCAACCGACAATGGTTTGCCGGTATCGGCCCAAACCGTTTATTTTCTCACTTCTCAAAAAACAAAAATAAACTATTTGAAATCCAATGAATTGGATAGAATCATTTTGGGACAAAATGGCACGGTGATTGTTCCGTTATATTTTAATTCGGACCTATTACATGCCATAAGTAATAAATTTCCCGGCGGTAAAATTAATTTTGTCGATTTAAACGCGGCGGCAGTAATTATTCCATAGTATGAAAAAAACAAATATTTTGGTTGGCGCGCTTCTAACAATTTTTGGTCTGTTGGCCGTAACCAGCATGTGGAATGACAGCGCCAATTACGATGAAAGAATCCATCTTCCGGCCGGTTATGCTTATGTATCCCAAGGGGATATGCGTCTCAATCCGGAACATCCCCCATTGGTAAAGGACTTGGCCGGTTTGCCGTTGCTATTGATGAAAATAAATTTTTCTTTTCAGAGTTGGGGTTGGAACACGGCTTTAACTGCCGATTCGTCGCGGACTCCGGTCTGGCAAACCGATGTCGGTTTCGGCAATGATTTGCTTTACTATTCCGGCAACGACGCGCAAAACATGATGAGATACGGCAAGATTCCGATGATTTTAATCGGAATTCTTCTCGGATTTTATATTTTCAAATTTGCTAAAGAACTGTGGGGAAATTTGGCGGGCATTATCGCTTTATCATTTTACTCGTTCTCCCCTACCGTTTTGGCGCATACGCGATTTGTTACCACCGATGTCGCCGCCGGCGCCGCCTTTTTCATCGGTTTTTATTATTTATATCGATGGCTCAAAATTCCATCGCGAAAAAATTTGCTGATTTTTGGAATTGTTTTGGGAATCGGTTTTCTGACCAAATTTTCAACTTTTCTTCTGGTGCCGATTTTCGGATTTATAATTCTGGTTTGGGTTTTGCTGAACGGGCAGTGGAAAAAATATATCGGCGGTTTTATTTTGGCGCTGATTATCGCCTACTTGGCGGTTGGCGCGATTTACGCTTTTCATGTTTGGGATTATCCCGCTCAA
>Ga0076093_102_pt1 | contig 40255 bp, 43 predicted proteins | sample RifGroC1_FD_68122 | JGI IMG/M metagenome (GOLD analysis project Ga0076093, IMG submission 68122) | Parcubacteria bacterium GW2011_GWC1_43_61
ATTTTCTCGCTGAGATAGGGAAAATTATGTTCATTTACGGTAATAGTAATACCATTCAAAGAATGATATTGAGCCATAAGATTTTCAAATCCCTTAACAATAATATTGAAAGTTTTTCCCCCTGCCTTAGTTAAACGAACCTTGTCATTTCCGTCGCTAAGACCATCAATGCTTAAGGCGGTTCTGACATTATATTCTTTCAACTTTTTTGCAATTTTGGCAGTAATAAGGGAGGCATTGGTATTAATTGAAAAGTTGAAAAGAAATTCTTTGCCATAAGTTAACTGGCAATATTCCAATATCAGATTAATTACCGGCCACGCCAAAAGCGGTTCGCCGCCGCCAAAATTCACTTCAGCCACTTTTTTTCCATGTTGGCGGAGAATCCCCATATACCGATCTATCGCATCTTTGGCAATTTCAAACTGCATAAACTTTTTCGAATTCTTTATGCGATGGGATGTTTCAAGATTATTAAAATGAATGCAGTAGGCGCATCGAAAGTTACACCCTTCGGACACGATTAAACTAAGATAATTTATGAGCGATCCATTTGTTATTGTTTGCTCGCGCTTTTGCATTCTTTTGGATAATAGCGATCTTTCATCAAATCCTTTCGGAATAAGAAAATAATCCACTATCATTTCCTTAAGATATGCCATTTCGTTATTATCAAACTCATATTCTTCATAAACCAAGTTCAATGTTTGTGGAATTGCGAAAATTCTGATAAATTCTAACATCTGTACGGAGACAATTTTTGGCCTCCCGAAAAGAGAGTGCCATATAACCGCTTCGCTATTATTCTCAACAGTTTGCAAAAACTGCGATTTAATCAATGGGGTCTCCCGACTAATCTTCATCTTTTCCGCCCTCCTTTCCTAGCAATTGTTTGTTAAATTGTTAAAAATCTTTACAAAAACACCCTTGTTTTCCGCTTTTCAACTATGTCCGCAACATACACTGCCCCGCAAAGTTTGTCAATGGCGAAAATAAAGGGTATAATATTCACATGAAAATGAAAACCACCAAAAATAATATAAAATTAAACATTACCGTAAGCCGTTGGGCGAATTTTTATTTTTTTGTTCAAAATCTATCCGAATGGAATAATAGAAATAGAAAAGATTATAACACCCTATGGCAAGCGGAGCTCGATCCGTTTTCCGAACGAGAAAAGAATGCCTTGAAAGCATTCAAAAAAGTTAGGTTGCGCTATAAATCGAATCGAGGCGAATTCGAGCGCGCCTTTTTTACATCGAAAGAACCATTAAAACAATTACAACTTACTCTTCCGACAGACGAATTTATTGTTATCAAAAAAGTTTTCGCTTTGTTCAAAAAAAAGTTTGATATTTTATATAAAAAGGATTTTCCGCTTTTGAAAAAATGGCAAGAAATTTTATATAGAAAAATAAACAAAAAATCACTGATAAAATCAATAATCTCTCCGATAGAAATTCTCTATAATGCCACCGCTCCAAAAAAAACCGTAGATATTTATTTATTGCTTTCCGCGCCCAATCATACTGGCGGCGGCGCGAATGTAAACGATCAGAGCGCCAGCATTGAAATTTCCCGCTATCCTACGCAAGGCATAAATCATGTGTTGGGAATCATTTGGCATGAAGTGATACATTTATGTTTTGAAAAACAATATTTTGTCCCTTTGCTTGTCGAGTATTTTGGTCGCGCAAGCAAATCTATTGGCTTGATAAGCGAAATCGCCGCGAGTTCTCTTTTGCCCAACGGCATACTCGGGCAAAGTATTTTATATTCTTTGCCTCCAAAGTTTCTTAACATAAGAATCCCAACCAAATTTAATAAAAAGCTGATGAATATAATGGGTGGCTATATGAAAAGTAAAAAACCTTTGGATAAAAAGTATATTCAAAATATCTGGACTATTGCCAAAGTTTTACAGAATAATTGGCAAAAATAAAAACAGATGAGAAAAGAAGCTTACAAACAAAAACAATGCTATTGGGGGGGATTAAAACCAAATTCTACTCTCAAAAAATATCTGGTTAAATTCCCTAAGGGAAAAACTCTTGATATCGGCGCCGGTAGTGGCAGAAATAGTGTTTTTTTGGCTAAAAATGGTTTTGAGGTAGAAGCGGTAGATAAAATCGAAGAAGAACTGGAAAAAATTAAAATTACAGCAAAAAAATACCAATTGAAAATCAAAACAAAAGCGTGCAATGTAAATGATTTTAAGTTTGGAAAAAACAAGCATTCTTTAATTGTGGCAATTCATTCCTTGGACTTTCTCAAAAAGAGCGAATTTGGCTTGATAATAAATAAAATTAAAAAATCAATTATAGCGAATGGATTCATATATCTTTCCGTTTTTTCAACTAAAGATCCAATGTATAAACTGATAACGGAAAAAGGAATCGGACAAATTGAAGAAAATACTTTTTATTTACCCAAATCTCAAACTTATAGGCATTTTTTTACCAAAAAAGAACTGCGAGAAAAATTCGAAAATTTCAAAATCATTATATTAAAGCAAAAACAGATATTGGATAAAGGACACGGCGAACCGCATCATCATGATATAATTGAACTACTGGCTCAAAAAGAAAAAACGGCGAAATAATCCGCCGCTTTTTAAGCCAAATGCCAACATTGCGGATCGGGACTAAAAAAATCACCCGAAACTCCATGAGATACCGCTCCGCAACCGCGACATCTGTATAATAAAGGACAATTTTTACACTTCTTGTAGCGAGTCAAATTTCTAAGGCGATTCAACTCTTTGGACATAATGAATAAATCAAATAAACTTTGCTCGGGGACCTTTCCTATCGGACTCTCAAAACGACGACAGGCATAAACCGTGCCATCGGATAACACCGAAAGGCTGGCAACCCCTAAACTGCAACCGCTGATTACAATTTCTTGTTTTCTTATTCGTTCTATTTGCCGTTTTTCCTTTATAGAACATTTTTCGTAAAAGTATAATTCCCATAAATGGTCTTTAAATACGAATTTTGTTCTCGGATAAGTTATGGATAAAATTTTGCGAGCATTGTCAACTTCTTCCAGTAGCGACCTATATTCTTCGGGAGTGAACATTTGTTCTTTATATTCCTCCATCGACCAACCGCTGGGCTTACAAAATCTCGCAAAAGCAAAGGCACCAAAATTGTTTTCCATTATTTTTTTCATCACCTCGATTAAATCGGGAGCGTTAAATTTGGACAGAGTAAACATGCAGGTCGGTCTAATACCCGCTTCTTTTAGAATTCTTGCGGCCCTAAATACATCATGATAGCTGTCATTTTTTCTCAAAAAATCATGTTTTTCTTCTAGGCCATCTAAACTTAACTGATATTTGCGCACGCCTTTCGTTTTTAATCTTCCAGCCGTTAACTCATCAATAAAAAATGAGTTGCCTAAAATATCAATGGCAGTTTTTGATTTATGTTTTTTTGCCAATTCATTTATTACATCCAACACTCGCCAAAAATCAGGATGGAGCATAGGATCGCCACCGGTCAAAACAAAAATAGGGTTGGCATTAAGCTGCAAAACAGTTTTATACATGTCATCAACTATCAATGATAAAACATCGATGCATAATTCTTTCTGTTGATTCTCTTGAATGTATTCCGACTGATACAAATAACAATGCTTGCATCGTTGAGAACATCGATCCGTAATATGCCATTGGAGATAAAAATTCGGTTTACGAGTTTTCATTTCTGACTCCTTAATAAATAAGGCCGGATTCTTTTTTCGAATTAGGCCTCGGTTGCTGGGCGATAACTAATCGAAATCGCAAGTCGGATCCGCCTGGCAAGGGTCACTATAGCAAGCCACCTGACATGCAGAACATGTAGAACGTGTTACTCTCATCCGTCTCTTGGGTAAAAAGGATATCTTTAGGGACCGTCTCCAGTAATTATACTTGCCCAAAACCTTCTTAATTTTCAAACTCCTTATCTTTTTCATCTCTCGCCCTCCTTTCAGGCAAATTTACTTGTTAAATTGTTAAAAATCTGGCAAAAACCACCCTTTTATTTCCTTATTCAAATCTTCCCGCATTATACAAACCCCCGCCCCGCTTGTCAAGGTTTATTTTTTACGCCGTAATAATATTTTAATAAAAGGTTCTATGTCGCTTATGAGATTTTTGATTTTTAGCGACATGGGATATTTATATTTTTTTTTGAGTTGAGAAATGATTTTTTTATGCTCCGGATAGGACATGGTTTCTTTTTCAAAAACATCCAGCCAAGTAGGAGAATTTTGAACCAAGGAGTTGAAAATTTCCGATATGTGCCATACATAAATGCTATTTTCGGAATGCTTATAACGGGGATAATTTTCGCAAAAATAATCATAAAACATAAAATGAAGCAGCTCATGCGCAATGATCGCATTTACATATTTCTTGTTTTTATATTTTATAGGAATCTGAAATGTTTTATCTTCGAGAAATCTTGGAAACATGCCCCAAATAGTCGCATAAGCAATATACTTCCCCTTTGGCCATGGCCTGTTATGAAAAAGATCTTTGACCAAATTAAAAAACCTGCCTTCCTTTTTCTTCCAATTAGTTTCGTAAACCTTAAAGTTTGCGGCAGCGACTGCGATATTTTTTTTATATAATCCCTCAATGTATTTTTTGATAAAAAGATAATCGATATCGCTCTTTTTTTTGACTATTTTTCTCAATTGCGGATGCTTTTTAAAAATTGCCCATTCCAGATTTCTGCCATCATCAAACCCGGCTTCTTTTATAAAAGCTTTGAAAGTCGGCAGGTCTTTTTGAGCGTCAATCTTGAATTTTACTTTTGGATTCATAAAAAAGAGGGCGAGTATGCCTCGCCCTCAAGATACCACCATAAAACCATTTTCTCAAGTAATAAGCTGAGCATATGTCTCCCAAATTAGCCACTCAATGGTCATTTTGCCATGAGCGCAAGCGCGCTCGTCTAGATTCCAACGACTTCCAGTTTTTAGTTCCGCGCTCGCCGGACAACCGCCGCCACAGATGCCCATCGCCGGGCAATCCAAGCAATCTTTCATAAAAAACGGCGATCGCCTCTCCCATTCCTTAAAAAGACCAGCCGCCACCGGATCGCTATCTTTGTCTATAACTGACCCTCGAAAGTAAGTGCGCGGCTTTACGAAATCCTGACAAACGCCGATTTGGCCATCGGGAGCAATAACCAGTTGATTGCCAATCACGCCGCAGTCGGCATAAATTGGTTGTCTATTGATAAATGCTCCGGCCTTTCTCATCATGCGATCTTCATACATTCCGAGCTCTCGAAATTTCTCAAATGCGGCGATTTGGCATCTAACAGCGTCGGAATAATAATTCGGAGGCAAGAAAATATTCGGGTTAAAATGCAGGATGTTAAGACTAATACCATCAACCCAGCCAACCTCGTCGGTCAGAAAAGCCAGAAGCTTATCAAAGTGCTGTACGGCTTCGGAGGTCAATGTTACCGAAAGGCCAACCTTGGCTTTATATTTTTTAAGAAGACCCAACGCTCTCATGATAGCGGCAAAAACATCCAGCTCCCCATCCTTAGTCTTGCGATAGAGATTGTTCATTTCGTGCGGACCATCAATAGACACCCCCACTGTCACTCCTTTCTCGGAAAAAAACCTGGCCATTTCGTCATCAAGAAAAGTGCCATTTGTCACAATTGCGGTCTCGCACACTGATGGAAGAATCCCACGAGTCTTCAATCCACATATGTAATCAACCGCAAATCGCACCACCCCTCCATTCATTAACGGCTCCCCGCCATAAAGATGAATCACCTTTTTCTTTTTGGGATCGCCATATCGAGCAACCATTCTCGCAAAAAGATCCAAAGCGTCCCGCGCGATTTCAACGCTCATATGGACCGGATTAAATGGTTCAATCAGAACAGGGGAATCCTCAAAACAATAGCCGCATCTGAGATTGCAGTGGTCGGTTACGAGAAGATACATTAGTTCAAGCGTGATTTCTTTTAAAAGTTTTTGCCGCGCCTCTTCAAGATATCCAAAGTCATCAAAATCATCGGTAACCAAAATGCCCTCATTCATAAGAGCTTCCACAATATCGGCTCCGACAGATTCTTCAATTTCGCTTATTTCTTTGGACATCCCAATAAGCGGTTTGAGAGAACGAAATGTCTCTTCAGGAAGAAATACCAGCCCCAAAGAGATAGAATGAAATAATGCCGCTATCCCTGGCCGATTAAAAAAATTGGCCCAACGAGACATTCTAACTATGGTCCGGTTATTCATAAATCCTCCCACATGATAAGTAAAAGCGGGAACGAGTTTTTTCGTCCCCGCGGTTCTAACCGCGGCTTTAGCGGCGGTTGCAGACAGTATAGCAGCAACTCTCCATGGCCCAATTCACAAAATCCGGATTTGGGCCAAGGATCTTGCCAACTACTTTTACCCTGTCTGCCGGTTTAACCACAATCAGCCGTACTTTCATCTCTCTGCCCTCCTTTCGAGCAAATTGGTTAAATTGTTAAAAAACTTTCCTTTTATCCAAAAACCGCCTTTTTATTTCCTTATTCAAATCTTCCCGCATTATACAAACCCCCGCCCCGCTTGTCAAGCGCGAAATTTTTCAAGAATGAAGGCGGGCGGCGAGGGCGAAATTGAAAAAATAGCGGTTCAAGTCCTCGAGCGTTGTTTTATATTCTTTGCCGCCGAACATCGCATCAGCTAGCAATTCGCGGGCGCGAATGATTTCCTTGAGCCGAAAACGCCATCTGGGGTCGGCTATTGTTAAGTCCAAAAGCTCGAACGCCCTGTCAATGGCATTGTCGTATGATTCTCGGTTTTTATCGCGCCAATTGAGCGCGCGGCTTATTTCGCCACCGACATTGCCCAATTGTTCCATTAAAGAAAGTTTTTGCCATCCGCCGCCGGCTAATTCTTTATGTTGAATAACCATAAATTACAAAATCAGCTTGTTGATTATATCCCTGATTTTTATTTGGATTTCCAAATTTTCAACGCTTCTGGATCTGTTGTTTTGCGACGGCCGCACATTTATCATGGAATCAAACTCGACGAATCCATTATCAGATTTGTTTATATGCAAATTTACGCCCCACAAATTTTCCTGCTTCGAACCCTCTTCCAAAAGCAATTTTTCTTCATCGGCATGTAAATCGCCGCCGATAGCCATAATTTCTTTTTCAATATCGATTACGGCCTTTACCAATTCGCCGAATTGATTTTCGGCGATTTTTCGCAATTCATTTTTTGAAATCGAATCGTTTACAATTTTTATCGCCATAAATACTTAATGGGGATTGATATTAAAAATCGCTTTTTCCCGGACATCTTTTTTGAGTCGGATATTAAATATCGTGGTCCAAAAATTTAGAACCTTTTCAAACCAAACGCCGCGTCCGGGATTTTTGACAATTTCTTTTATTTCCTCATCAGAATATATTTCTTTAAGCCATTTAATATCATCCCATGTGCCATAGTTTAAAACTTGAGAAATAACATAATCTTTGTCGCGATCAAAATTTATAGTTTTTATATCGTACGACCAGAATAGCCACCGCATTTTTTGAGGAATTTTTTTATTTTTAGTCATTTTTTTGATATTTTTTTACTTCCTCTATTAAAAATTCTTTTATTTTTGGCCAAGAAGCGGTGCCAAATAGATATAATTTTCTTTGCTGTTTTTTGTCGGCATCGGCAAAATAAGTCAAACCGCGAAGACCGACATAAATATTAAATTCTGGATATTTTTGTTTTACAAATGAAAAGATATTTTCAAGAGAAAACTCCTTCATCAAGAAATAAACATCCACAAAGTCTCTTCTGGTTCCTCTATCGGAAACTGCAATTATTTTCATGGCCGCTATATCTTGCTTTGAAGCAATGCGAAGACCGTTAATTTCTGCAGGAGGAAACACCATTGGGTATGAATAGTAAAAAAAACTTGCGGCAACTTCGTTTAATTTCACTATAAGAGTATCTTCCGCTTTCTGTAAAAGAATAACTTTTTCAAATCGCTTTCTTAATTCCTGATATAATTTCGCGCTATCAAACTTCTTATTTATATAAAAATCGAAATCAAGGGAAGTTCGATGGCCGATCTGCAAAGCCAAAGCGGTGCCGCCGGCCATATAAAAACCCTGTTTATTTAAAAAACCGAGTTTTGATAAAAGTTTTTTTCTTTTTGGGTCTAAAATTTCTAAACGCATATATATTTTGTATTATAGCATAATTTACATAAATTTACCATAGTTTTTTGGCGTCAACTTTGGTAGAATGAATCCATGTTTCTGCCGATTTTATCCGCTATTTTGGGAATCATCGCTTTTCTGCCGATTAATTTTTACCCGGCGGGACTTGTTTTTTTGGCTCCGCTTTTTATTTTTTTCCTGCGCGAACAAAAACTCCGGCGATTGATTTTAGGGACAGCTCTTTTTCGACTGACCTTTGGCTTGGGAACCGTTTACTACACTTTAGAGCCGATTTTCTGGCTGACATCGCTTCTCATATTTTTTGGTCTGCCGATATCGATTTGGTTAATTAAAAAATTTTCCGCGCGATTTCATTCATTATTTGTTATCCGCTATTTATTATTCATTGCCTTGCCTTTTTTATGGACTGTTTTCGACCTTCTCCAAGCCCGATATTCTTTACTGCCGACCTATATCATCACTGCCGGCAATAGCTTGGGGTCTTCGCCATTTGTGGGACTGGCTGGCATAGGCGGTTTGGTTCTTCTCACATTTTTTGCCGCCTCAATCAATACATTGATCGCAGCAACAATCGCCGCGCCTCCCCTGACAAGGGAAGAAAAAAAGAGGGGTTTTATTCTAATCGGCGTTATTGCCATTCTTATTTTTTCCGCCTACTTTATTTCCCAATACCGGCTCCAAAAAAATGCGTCTGAATATGATAATCTCCCCAATTCGCTAAAAATAGCGGCGATTTCAACCAATGAAAAATTCGAGCGCGGGCAATTTGAAAAACTCAAAGCCGAATTGTCCGGCAAACAATTAGATTTGATAGTTTTTCCGGAAGATATTTTTTCCTCCCGAGCGGATTTATTTGATAGCCAGCGGGAATTTTTTCAAAATTTGGCGAAAGAATTAAACGCGGACATCATAACTGTTTTTGACACCATTTCGGAGGGGAAAAAATATAATTCCGCTATTTTGTTCGGCAAAAATGGAGAAATCGCCGGCGTTCACAATAAAAACCGCCTAACTTTTATCGGCGAATACTGGCCGTTCGGCGATTGGCGGCTATCATTCTACGATTGGCTGGCGAAAAAAAATCCAAAAATTAAGAATTACGCTGTTTTTGACATTAAAAACGCTTACGCGCGCGGCGATACCAATATGTTAAAAATAAAAGAGGCGAATTTTGCCGCGGCTATTTGTTTGGAAATCCAATATCTGTTCGACATCAAAAAATACCGAGAAAACAGCGCGCGATTCGTCGTTAACCCGACAAGTAATCGCTGGATTGGGAAGGGCGCGAAACATTTTCTTTACATCTCCGACAATTTGAAAAAAATAGAAGCCGTTTGGCTGAAATTGCCGATTGTTTCCGGCGGGGTGAAGGACTTCGCCGGCATTATTTTGCCCGATGGCGAGGCGTATTTCGTCAACTACGAAAACAGCCCCAAAGATTGGGGCATGTTCTTCGGGGAAATAAAATACTGATTTATTGAACTTTCAGCAAGCGATAATTCGGCAAAATGCCGGATTTTATCAGCCACGGTCCCAAGACAAAAGTGGCGAAGAAAAACCAAACCAACGAAAACGCCACTAAAATCGCGCCTTCTTTGCGGTGTTTCTCATCCATTAACACGGCAATGCCGTAAACCAGACCGCCGACAACACTGAAAAGTGACATTACGATGCCGATCCAAAACCATTTTTTATACAACGCAAATTGATCCATATATAAATTTTAATTAAGAATAATTTGTTTACAATTACATTATAGCATTGACGCAACCGGAAGTATTGTGGATAACTTCCCGACGCTATTTTCTTCTTTTGCTATGAAACGCCTGATGGACTTCGCGGAGTTGTTTATTTGTAATGTGAGTATAAATTTGGGTGGTGATGATGCTGGAGTGTCCCAGGAGTTCCTGCACCGAGCGGATGTCGGCGCCGTTCATAAGTAAATCGGTGGCGAAACTATGGCGTAAACTATGCGGGGTGATTTTTTTTGAAAGCCCCGCCTTGGCGGAATAATGTTTCACCATGCGCTCAATACTGCGGGAAGTGAGACGCAGGTTGTTTTCTTTGGCGGGATTTTTTCCGCCTCTAATAAATAGCGCCGGATCGATATCGCCGCGTTTTTCAAGATAATTTTTCATTGCCGTTTTGGCGGTGTCCGATAAAAAGACCAAACGAACTTTATCGCCCTTGCCCCTTACGGCGAATTCTCCGGACTTGAAATTTATCGAATCGCGATTCAAAGCGCATAATTCCGAAACGCGAAGGCCGGTGGAAAACAATAATTCCAAAATGGCGCGGTCACGCAGATTATCGGGCGCGTTTAACAGTCGCTCCAGTTCATTATTTTCCAAAAAAATCACCTGCCGTTCCGACTGTTTACCCAGTTCAATTTTATCCGCCGGCAGAATTTTTACATCGCGTTTTGCCGCGTATTTCAAAAGATTTCTCAAAGCGATGAGATAATAATTTTGAGTATTTTTTTTCAAACCAGCGGGTTTGCCCCGAGCATTGTCGAGGGGTCGAGCGGGTTGTCTATTCAGCCACAACCGATATTGCCTCACCAAGTCCTGCGAGATTTGCTCCGGCTTGGAGATTTTGGCAAAATCCAAAAATCGCTTTAAATATCGCTCGTAATTAACCCGCGTCTTCACCGAGCGGTTTTTTTCAATCTCCAAATAGTCCAAATAGTCCTTCAGAAGAGTTTTTATATCCATGCTTCCATTATACAAGACTTTACGAAAACAAAATATCATGCTACTATCTACTCCATAATGCTAAAAACCAAGGTAAAATCAAAAATAATCGCCGAGCATAAAATTCACGACACCGACACCGGTTCGGTGGAAGTGCAGACGGCGATTTTAAGCAAGGCCATCGACCAGTTGGCCAAACATTTGAAAAAAAACCCGAAAGACAATCATTCACGCCGGGGACTTTTGGGAATGGTGTCGAAAAGAAAGCGGCTTTTGAATTATTTAGTCAAAGAAGACGAAAAAAGACATGGCGCTTTAATTAAAAAAATAGGATTAAAAAAATAATAGAGAATGTCGATAATCAAGCATAAAGACCAGCGCGTCGCCATCTTGATAGATGTCCAAAATTTGTATCATTCGGCCAAGAATCTTTACAACGCGCGGGTTAATTTCAGCGAAATTTTGAAGGCGGCCCTAAGCGGCCGCAAATTGGTGCGAGCCATCGGATATGTCATCAAGACCGAAACCGGCGAAGAAACGGCTTTTTTTGAGGCGCTAACTAAAATGGGCATCGAAACCAAAATGAAGGACCTGCAAATTTTTCCCGGCGGGATGAAAAAAGGCGACTGGGATGTCGGGATGGCCGTTGACGCCATCCGCCTCGGCGAAGCGACGGTGGACGCCGTGGTGCTCGGCACCGGCGACGGCGATTTCGTCCCTTTGGTGGAATATCTCAAGGGCCGAGGCCGCCAGATGGAAATCATTTCCTTCGGCCGCTCCACTTCGGCAAAATTGAAAGAAGCCGCCGACGATTTTATCGACATGTCGGCCGATCCCAAAAAATTCACCATTCCGATTAAAAAATCAAGAAATATAAAACCCAAAATAAAACAATGAAAGAGATCAAGAAATACTCAGTTGATTTTGCCGGACAAATCTTAGAAATAGAAATAGGCAAACTGGCGGGACAGGCCAATGGCGCTGTAACCGCCCGATTGGGCGATACGGTGGTCCTGGCGACGGCCGTTATGGCCAAAGAGCCGAGAATCGGCGGCGATTTCTTCCCATTAAGCGTTGATTATGAGGAAAAATTTTACGCCCGGGGCAAAATTCTCGGCTCGCGATTTATGCGGCGCGAAGGCCGGCCGTCGGAAGAGGCGGTTTTGAACGCGCGGCTGATAGACCGCGCCATCAGGCCCCTTTTCAACCAAAGCGCCCGAAACGAGGTGCAAATCGTAACCACCGTTCTTTCGGTTGACGAAAAAAACGACCCCGATATTTTAGCGATGAACGCCGCTTCCATGGCGCTGATAACTTCCGACATCCCCTGGAGCGGCCCTATCGCCGCGATCAGAATCGGCAAGATTAACGGCCAATGGATGCTCAATCCCGCTTTCGCCGACCGCGAAAACGGAATTTCCGATTTGGTGGTTTCGGTATCTTCCGATATGAAAATTAATATGATTGAAGCCGGTCCTTTGCAGGAATTGAAAGAAGAAGAACTTGTGGAAGGAATTGGTTTCGCACAGGCGGCGCTGAAAAATTTAATTGATTTCAACAAAAAAATCGCCGGCGATTTTAACACACCAAAAGCGATTGTCGCCGTTGCCGACACCGATTCAGATTTGAGAGATGAAGTTGCTAAATTTCTTAATGCCGACAATGCGTTGGAAAAGGCGATCTACGATTACAGCCGAGACAAAACCGAGCGGGAAAACAATTTAGGATCGCTTAAGGACTTGCTCAAAGAGCATATTGCGGGCATTGACGAAAAAAAAGTAAGAATGGCAGAGATTATTTTTGACGAGGCCATCGATGAAATCGTCCATAAAAACATTTTGGAAAAAGATAAACGGCCGGACGGAAGAAAGATGGACGAACTCCGCAATTTATCTTCCGAAGTCGGATTCTTGCCTCGCACCCATGGTAGCGGTTTGTTCCAAAGAGGGGAAACGCAAATTCTGTCGGCGCTGACATTGGGTTCGCCGTCGGACGAACTGATAATAGAAGGCATGATCATCTCCACCAAAAAACATTTTATGCATCAATACAACTTTCCTCCGTTTTCGGTGGGGGAAACCGGCCGAATGGGCGCCCCGGGCAGAAGAGAAATCGGCCACGGCGCTCTGGCCGAAAAAGCCCTTTTGCCGATGATCCCAAAAAAAGAGGATTTCCCCTACGCCATTAGAATCGTTTCCGAGGTTTTGTCGTCAAACGGCTCGTCGTCAATGGGATCGGTCTGCGGTTCCACCCTGGCGCTGATGGACGCCGGCGTCCCCATCACCAAACCGGTCGCGGGAATAGCGATGGGATTAATGAGCAACAAAAAAGGCGATTACAAAATTTTAACCGATATCCAGGGGCCGGAAGACCATCACGGCGACATGGATTTTAAAGCGGCCGGCACTAAGGACGGCATCACCGCCATGCAGATGGATGTGAAAATAAACGGCATTGACATTAAAATTTTGAAAGAGACGCTGGAACAGACCCGAAAAGCGCGTCTGGAAATTTTGGATAATATAACTAAAACCATCGACAAACCGAGAGCCAATTTATCGCCGTTCGCTCCGAGAATCATCACCCTGCAAATTGCGGTTGATAAAATCAGGGAGGTGATCGGATCCGGAGGCAAAGTTATTAACGAGATTATCGCTACCACCGGCGCCGCCATTGACATTGAAGAATCGGGGCTGATATTTATCACCGCCGAAAATGAAGAAAGCGGGCTGAAAACCAAAGAAATTATTGAGGGTATCGTTAAAGAATATAAAGTCGGCGAAATTGTGACCGGCAAGGTTGTCAATATTCTTGATTTTGGGGCCATCGTGGAATTCGGCAGAGGAAGGGACGGGATGATTCACATTTCGGAACTGGCGAACCGCCGCGTGGAAAAAGTTACCGATGTCGTTAATATGGGCGACGAAGTAACGGTGAAAATTAAAAGGGTTGAAAACGGTAAAATCAGCTTGTCCCTCAAAGATGCTGGCACGAAATAGACATTTTAAATGAATGACATATAATACATTTATATGACAACAAAAAGAGAATTTACGGCGGTATATCAAAAACGCGGCAAGTGGTATATCGCTTGGATTGAAGAAATCCCGGGTGTAAACACGCAAGGCCGCACGAAAAAAGAGGCGCGAGAAAATCTTAAAGAGGCGCTGGTTTTGATTTTGGAAGCGAATAGAAAATTGGAAAAAGATAAAAGCCGCAATTCAATACGGGAATCTTTAATGGTCGCTGTTAGTTTATAATGAATTTTAATGAAACGCAGTCAGTTATTGAGACATCTAAAAGATTATAATTGTGCTCTACTTCGTGAAGGGAAAAGACATTCTATCTTTTATAATCAGAAAACAAAAAGAACTTCCAGCGTTCCAAGACATCGAGAAATAGATGATTTCCTTGCAAAGAAAATCTGTAAAGATTTGGGAATTCCGGATCGTGTGGATAAGTAAATAAAAAACATCCCGCCGCTGCGGGATGTTTTTGTGCTATAATAAAATCTATGGCGGAACAAGTTCAAAATTTGGTGGAAAATATTATCATCAGAACGATGAAAGGCGACTTGAGCAAAATGTCCCAAGCTATTTCAGCGCCGTCTTTAGCCGATGTTGCGGCAAGTAAATCTTCCGTTGAGACGAAGAAACAAAACCCGGTTCAACAAAATGCGGCTTCGGCACCAGAACGATCTGCATGGACTTCGGCTTCCCATGAAGCGCGAATTCCCGCATTAAACGTCCCCGTGCCGAAATTGCCAGCCGTTGAGACGAGGGGACAAGGTCTGGTTCAACAGAAGTCAATTTCGGCACAGGGACGAATCATCCCCCCAAAAAATATCCCTGAACTGCCCCTGAAACCACTTTATAAAACCACTCCGACCTGGATAAAATTGGGATTTATCGGCTTGGCCGTAATTGCCGCCTCTCTTTCGGGACTTTTCGGCTACTGGAAATATTTCATCAGAGATAAGGCGCCGACAATAATTCCTCCAACGGCAACGACCACCGTTCCAATTTTACCGACGGCCCCGACAGCAACTACCACCGTTCCGATAAAATTCTTTAATAAACTGCCAAATAAGTCGGTGACTATTGATTTGCCGTTAAAAACCGCAGACGCTTTGATAAAAGCGCTAAAATCGGAGGCAAAAGTTGATGAAACCCGCGCCTCGGTCAAACAAATCAAAATAACCTACAAGGGAGATCCGCTAATAACCGAAGAATTTTTAAGCATGATGTCAATTTTCACCCCCAAGGACTTTTTGCTGAATTACGAAAAAGAATTCGCTTTCGCTTTTTTCAACCAAAAAGAGGGAGTGCGGCCGATTTTAATACTTAAGGCAAAAGACGCTGATTTCGCCAAGGCGCAAATGGAAAGTTGGGAAAAAACATCGCTCTCCGGCGACATCGCGCCTTTATTTCTCGACAACGCCGTATCGCCTAAACCCCAATCGACTTTCAAGTCATACTCATTTATCAATCAGCCCGTGCGTTATTTGAATATAGGCAAAGCGTTCGCCTCATTAAACTACGCGCTCTACGAAAATTACCTTGTTTTTACCGCCTCTAGCCCCGGAATGTTTGTTATTTTGCAGGACCTGATCGGCCAAGGAGTTTCAATTGACTATCTGAAATCTCTTGAGGCATCCATAAACAAATTTGTTAAATAATCCCTTGTGGATAACTGGGGGTTGACGGGGGTTTTGCGTTTTGAGAAAATAGCAGTAGATCCTTGTTTCTGTTCTACGATTCTCTCGGGTGTTCGCACCCGATACGGCCATCTGCTGGCCGCGTTTGATTGGTTCTTTTTATCAAAACTTAATAGGTCTCGACCATAGAACGGATACGAGGCTCAATATGCAAGAATATGAAGGCACACAAAGGCAGATGTGAGCCTATAAATAAGGGCACCAACCCATTTAATAAAATTTTAGGGGTTCAACGGCGCCCTTTTTCGTTTCTCGTACCTTATTATTGCTTTCTATTTTTATTTTTGATATTCTGAAAACATGTTAGACCAAAAAACAATTGAAGAATTCAAAACTTCTTTGGAAAAAGAACGGAGTTTGCTCACCAAAGAACTGGGAACCATCGCCACGCCAGATTCTAATCCGAACATGAAAGACAATTGGAATGTAAAACATTTTGAGTGGGGAGAAAATCAAATTACCAGCGAAGAGGACTTGGAAAGCGGGGAAAGCGTCAATGAGAGCGACGAAGACATGAAAAATAAGGCGCTTTCCGACCATTTGGAATTGCGGCTGAAGGAAGTTAGGGAAGCATTAGAGCGGATTGACGGCGGAACTTACGGAATTTGCGAAGTTTGTCAAAAAGAAATCCCCCTTGAGAGATTACAAGCTAACCCCGCGGCAAAAACCGACATGGAACATGTCAGTTAGATTGTATTCAGCCGCTTTAAGCGGCATTAACGCGAGAATAGTGGAGGTCGAGTGCGATCTGGCGCCCGGCCTTTTTAATTTTTCCATTGTCGGACTGCCGGATATGGCGGTTAAGGAATCCAAAGATCGCGTTTCGGCGGCTCTGAAAAATTCCGGCGCCGCGCCGCCTTCGCGGCGCAACAAAAGAGTGACCGTTAATCTGGCGCCGGCCGATCTGAAAAAAGAGGGACCGGCTTACGATTTACCGATTGCCTTAGGATATTTGCTGGTATCGGAGCAAGTAAAATTCGACCCCGAGAAAAAATTGTTCGCCGGAGAATTAGCGCTGGACGGCGCCCTAAGGCCGATTGACGGCGTGCTTTCTATCGTCATTGAAGCGAAAAATCGCGGTTTCCAAACCGTTTTTGTGCCGTCGACCAACGCCGCCGAAGCGGCGTTGGTGAAAGATATTGAAATTATCGGCGCCAATAATTTAACCGAAATAATGGAACATTTGGATGGTAAAAAACTTTTGTCGATCAGCAAGAATTCCGAATTGAGCGATATCTTTGCCAAAAATTTGGACAGCGATCCTGAAATTGATTTGGCCCTGATTCGCGGACAGGAAAAAGCCAAGCGGGTCCTGGAAATCGCCGCCAGCGGCAATCATAATGTGATTTTTTCCGGCCCGCCGGGTTCGGGCAAGACCCTGCTGGCAAAAGCGCTGGCGTCGATTCTGCCAAAATTGAATCTTGAAGAGGCGATAGAAGTAACGAGAATCTGGAGCGTCGCCGGACTTTTGAAAAACGACCGATCGTTCCTGTCGCAAAGGCCTTTTCGATCTCCGCACCATACGGCCTCGGGCGTGGCCCTGGTCGGCGGCGGCGCCTGGCCGAGACCGGGAGAGATTTCTCTGGCCCATAGGGGAGTCCTTTTTCTTGACGAGTTCCCAGAATTTTCCCGCGATGTTCTGGAAAATCTAAGACAGCCCTTGGAAGAAAATACCGTCACTATTTCCCGCGCCCAAGGAAGTTTGTCTTTTCCGGCGCAATTTTTGATGGTCGCCGCCATGAATCCCTGCCCCTGCGGCTATCTGAACGACTCGCTAAAAGAATGCGTCTGCGCTCCGCACCAGATTATTCGCTACAAAAGAAAATTGTCCGGCCCGCTATTGGACCGGATCGACCTCCATGTGGAAGCGCCGCGTCTGAAATATGAAGAAATGTCCAAAGAAATCCTGAGCGAAACCAGCAAGGTCGTTCGAGAAAGGGTGGCAAAGGCGCGAGAAATCCAGTTGGCAAGATTTAAGGGAGAGGGAATTTTCACCAACCGCGAGATGTCGGTGAAGCATATTAAAAAATATTGCGCCCTCGACGAAACGGCGGAAAAAATGATGAAAACCGCGGTCAGCACCATGGGGTTTTCGGCAAGAACCTATCATCGCCTGCTGAAAATTTCCCGCACCATCGCCGATCTGGACAATTGCGCCGACATAAAACCCCAGCACCTGGCCGAGGCTCTGCAATACCGCCCCCGGGAGGAAGTTTGAAAGTTTTAACAAAAATAAAAAGTGTAAGTATTCGGACGATCGTTGCTAAACTGACATTTTTAAAATCTATCTCACAAACGGGTTTTGGGCGCCGCGAATTTCAAAGTGCAGGTGACAACCGGTTGAATTCCCCGAGCCCGGATTGCCCGGATAGCCGCCCATATAGGCAATAACACTGCCTTGATTAACGAATTGGCCGGCAGAGATTAAAATTTCCTTCAAATGAGCGTAGCGCGTGATAACGCCGTTCGGATGAAGAAGAATAATATTGTTGCCATAGCCGCTATTGGCCCATCTGGCGGTGCTTTGAGTCGGATAAGCGGCGCTTATAACGCCGGAAGCGGCGGCGTAAACCGGGATATTGTCATCAATACAGTCACTGCCGCGAGATATATCAACGGCGTTATAGCCGTGAAGTTTTCCGCGATTATATCCGGTGGTCGGAAAAATAAAATAACCGTCAAGATACGGCCCCGCCGCATAAGACGGCGCCTTGGGTTTTGGCAACGGCTTGGGCGTTGGCGACGGCTCAGGCGTTGGAACGGTTGCCGGATTTTGGTTCTGAAAAACCGAATCTTGACCGATAATCAATGGATCCCGTTCATCATAAGGTGTAAATTCCATATCAATATCGGCATTACTTGCTTGCGCCGATAAAATACTAACTTCATTAGAAATAATATTATTATCCGGCGCCGACACAATCTCCGTAACTTCGCCGCCGATAATCGTTCCTCTGTTTAATCGGGTCGCATCACCAACAAAAGACGCGAAACCGGCAATTTCAGCAACAAGAACCAAAGAAAAAATCAAAAACAAAGAAACCCCCAGAGGGAATTTACCAATAATCGTCTCAATTTTTTTAAAAATAGTATAAATAAACCGGAATTAAGAGTAATTCCTAGGGCTATTAAACACTGCTTTATGCTAACAACATTGTTAGGAATGGTCAAGAAACTTGTCCACATGGTATTATGCTGTGGCTATGAAAATATTAGAGGGATTAAACGAACGGCAGAAAGAAGCCGCGATGGTAGTTGACGGCCCGGTTTTGATTTTAGCCGGCGCCGGCAGCGGAAAAACCAAAACCCTGACGCATCGCATCGCCCATCTTCTGTCTCAGGGAATAAATCCCGAAAATATTTTGGCCGTTACCTTCACCAACAAGGCCGCCGAAGAAATGCGAATCCGCGTCAATAAGTTATTGATTGAAAATTGTAAATTGTCCCGCTGTGCGGGATCCCGCCAAGCGGGAAAAATTGAAAATTTGTTTATCGGCACATTCCATTCTTTCGGCGCCAAAATTTTGAGAGAAGAAATAGAGTGCTTGGGCTATAATAAAAATTTCGCCATCTACGATGAAGACGATTCTTTTTCCTTGGCAAAAGACATATTGGGCGATATGAATTTGCCGCGCGACCGATTCAAGCCAGGCTCTTTTCTAAATTTGGCGTCCAAAATAAAAAGCGAACTGGAGAATCCGGCGTCGTTGGGCGCCGACGATTTTTACAAAAAGCAATTCGCCGCATTTTACAATCTTTACGGCGGACGCCTTAGGGCCGCCAACGCGGTTGATTTCGATGATTTGATAACTCTACCGGTAAAAATCCTCGAATCGCGGCCGGAAATTCTGGAAAAATACCAGAATCAATATAAATATATCTTGGTGGACGAATATCAGGACACCAACCGCGCCCAATATGTTTTGATAAATTTGCTGGCTCAAAAAAATAAAAATCTCTTTGTTATCGGCGACCCCGATCAGGCGATTTACGGCTGGCGGCACGCCGACTTCAGGAACATTTTGAATTTTGAAAAGGACTACCCGAACGCCAAAATTGTAAAACTGGAGCAGAATTACCGTTCCACCCAAAATATTTTAACCGCCGCGCACGAAATCATCAGTAAAAACATCGAAAGAAAAGACAAAACCCTGTGGACCGAAAATTCGGCGGGAAATTTAATAGAAGTGGTCGAAGCAAACGGCGAAAGGGAAGAAGCGGAATTCATTTTGAATAAAATAGCGGAGTTAAACAAAAATGACGAAATTGGTTTGGATAAAATTGTCGTGATGTATCGCACCAACGCCCAGTCGCGCGTTTTGGAAGAGGCCTGCCTTTACGCCAATCTGCCCTACCGCGTCATCGGCGCCGTTAAATTCTATCAAAGAAAGGAAATAAAAGATATTCTGGCTTATTTGCGCCTAATCCAAAATCCAAACGACGAAATATGCCTGAAAAGAATTATTGGGGTTATCGGTAAAAGAGCGTTTATTTCTCAAAACGGACTCTTTTCCGATTGGGAAAATTTCAGAAAACAAGCGCCAGCGTTACCGCCAACGGAAATCATAAAATTTGTCGTCAAAAAATCCGGCTATTACGGTTATCTCGAAAAAAAATTCCCCGATTTCGGGCCGGACGGAGAATTGGAATCGGAATCCAGAATCAAAAACATCAAAGAACTGATCGGCTTGGCCGGTCTTCACGACAATCTTAATACTTTTTTGACCGATGTTGCTCTGATGCAGCAGGAAAGAGGCGCCGACAATTCTAAAAAACTTAATCTAATGACGTTGCATTCGGCCAAGGGGCTGGAATTCGACGCCGTGTTCATCGCCGGCGCCGAAGAAAACCTGATGCCCCATTCCCGCGCCGCTTATTCTCTTGAAGAATTGGAAGAAGAACGGCGGCTTTGCTATGTGGGAATGACGCGCGCCAAAAAACATTTGTGGCTTTTGTTCGCCAAGCGGCGGTTTCTGTGGGGCGAAAGAAAAGAGGCGATATAGAATTGGAATAAAAAATAAAAGGACCCGACGCCATATAAGCCGCCGAGTCCCGTTTTTTAAAATTTCCATCCAATCCCCAGGGCAAGCTCGCCCCTGGTCGCCCTTACATAAGGGATGAATTTCGGATTTTTGTAAATCCTATAGGCGGTTAGGATGCTATGGGCGACTAGCCCGATTTCCACAAAGCCGGTGTCAACGCCGGTTGCCCGAAGCGTTTCCAGGTCGCCGACTCCGTCTCTTAACTCATTGTCCGCGACATACAGCAACGAATTGAGGATGTTGAATCCCAGCCAACCAAGAACAAATGCGCTGTCCTTGGGGATTTTATCAACCCCCAAGATAATTTCCGTAGAAATTATCTGGGCGCCGAATCCGCCCAAGGTGATATTACGAAGCTTACCCTTGTCATGGGTGTCGGCAAGCCACCGATTATCGGCGCCCTGCCAGCTCATCCCAACGCCCTCAACTCTGGCCACAACTTCGTGACCAAGTTCATGGAAAGCGAACCCGGATAAGAATCCGCCAACAAAGCCAGTGCTTTTTTTGGCCAGAGTCCACCGCGCAATGGCGGCCTCATCAGCCAAGGCGACACCCACGATCCCAAAAAAACACCATAACCGCGACCAACAATATTGCCCTTTTCATTTCCAAACCTCCTTTTTATGAAATTGTTAAAAAATCTGTTAATTTCCACTATGTATAGCATACCATATTAAACATATTTTGTAAATAGCGACTTTTAGCGTTGATTTTTGCTACAATGGCAATTGTATGAATATGAATTTCAACAATCTCAAAATCGCAGTTTTCAAAAACCAGCCGAACTTCATTCCAAACAGACGCTCGCGCCGCAAAAAAATCAGCTTAAAGTAATCGGGGCGTCTTCATTTTCCAAAGAATGGCAACTTTTTGCGCCAACCAGAGAAACCGCTGCGCCGTTTTTTGAAACTGTTTACGAAACCGCCAAAACCACCGAAATGAAATTGAAAAACGAAATCAATTCAGCGATTCAAAACTATTCCGTCTCGCCGCCAAGTCCCAAAATCATCAAAGCGGCGCCGGACGAAATCATGCTTGATTTGACCGACGACGAATTCCATTTTCTTTACCCCGACTCTTTTATCAAAAGTTTGATAGACGCCCAGGATCTTTTTGTTAAAAACATAGACCCATCGTATGCGCCGCTGTTAAAAATTGAAACCGACGCTCAAGTCCGCCTCGTTGAAGAAAAAATCGTAGCCGCCCTTGTATCGCTCAATATGCTGACCGCGGAAGAAGCGCGACGAATTGCCGCCACGATCCGTTTTACTTTACCAAAATTACAATTGGCTGAACTTGAAAAACAGAATACATCTGCCCTAAACCGGTATTTTAATTTTACACCATTAACTCAATTAAATCCTAAGGGCGTATTTCTTTCCGGTTTATTGGACAAATTCTATGGCGCGCTTGTTCCTAAGGCCAAGGCCGCTATTTGCGGAGCTTGCTACACAACGCCAGAATGTTACCAGGCGGGAGTGCCGACGGCTACGCCCGGCCCCAGTTTATTAAGAGCGTTTTGTTATTGCACCGGTTGTTATTTCGGACAAGGATGCCTGGACTTTTGCACGGGCAGAGCGGCAATTTTTGACCCAACAACTTTTATCTGTGGCTGCGGATAATATGGATTTAACTAATAAAACAGTAATAAAAGACCTGCTGAAAAAGTACGGGGGAACTGCGGAAAAAAAATTCGGTCAGCATTTTATTTTGTCAAAAAAAGCGCTGGCGAAAATGATTGCCGCGGCGGAAATTAAAAAGGGCGATACCATTGTTGAAATTGGTCCAGGACTCGGAACGCTCACGCAAGAACTGGCAAAGAGTGGAGTAAAAATCACCGCAATTGAAAAAGACCCTATTATGGCCGCCATACTAAACGAGACGCTAAAAGATTTTAAGAATGTAAAAATTATTAAAGCCGATGCCCGCCAACTATCGATTCTAAGAATCAATAGTGGGAAGAAATACAAAATTGTGGCGAATTTGCCATATAATATCGCGACATTTTTGATTCATCAATGGCTCGAATCGAAAAATCCGCCAAAAACAATGGTTCTAATGATCCAAAAAGAAGTAGCGCGACGCATCGTTGCCAAACCGCCCCGGATGAATCTTCTGGCCGTGAGCGTTCAATTTTACGCCGTCCGAACCCGCCTGCCACGCCTGCGCGGACATGGCGGGCAGGAAAAAATGCCGCGTTTTTTGCGGTTGTAAAAGCCGGATTTTCCCAACCGAGAAAACAACTGCTCGGTAACTTGGCAAAAAAATTATCGCTGTCAAAGGAACAATTAATTTCTATATTCAAAAATATAAACATCTCTGAAAAAGCTCGAGCGGAAAATTTATCCCTGGATCAATGGCGTTCGCTCACCTTCCAATTAAATCCCAAACTTTATTTTCGCAGAACTCTCGGAGCGATTTTGGATTGGCCCCCGCCAAAGGCGGGGCAAAATCGCGAGAGTGAATGCGCCGAGCCGCAGGAGCGAGGCGACATGTTTCGGAGAAAATAAGGTTTGGGGTTTAGGCCTCGCCACTTATCCACAGAGCGCGATATAAAACTTGCCGCGATATCGGGTTTTTTATGGTATAATTCCTAATAAAATGGCGATAAAGCATCATTTGCCCGTTGTGTTTGTCATTGCGGCCGGAGTAGCTTTCGGGGTTTTTATGTTTGCGCCCGTTTCCCAAACGGTTTATGTAAAAAATAGCGCCTTTTACCGCGCTTCCGCGGAAAATAAAATCGGCAACCTCGCAGATACTATTATTCCATCGATCGCCATCCCAAAAAATATAACTGAAAATTTTGCCGCTTCGCTGGCGCAAGAATTAATTTCAAAAAATTCCACCCCCAAAACCGACTCGTCCGGCCAACCGGCGCTTGCCACGCCCGATGTGAACGTGATGGCGGAAAAATTTATTAAAGACGGCTTGACGCGGGCAAATGAAAATATTTTAAACATCAAAATTCCTGATTTGAAAATTTCTTCCGACAACAGCAAATCGGCAATTGAAAAATATTTATCCGAAAGCCAGACAATTCTTAATGACAATCTAAAATCTGATATTTCGCTTTTTTCTATTCTTGAAAAAATAAACGAAAACAACGGCGCGGGATTGGAAAAACTTCTGCCCGTAATCGACGCCTATGAAACGGCGGCCAATCAATTGGAAGAAAAGTCGGTGCCGTCAAATTTGAAAGATCTAATGACTGAAGAACCCCGCCTTTTGCGGATTACCGCTAACATACTGAAAGCGATCACCAATGTTGAGACCGACCCGCTGGGCGCTATGGCGGCGACCAAACAATTTGAGGCCATATTGCAAAGTTGGGACGATCTCCAAAAGAAGATGGATATTTTTATCAAAAATTTCAACAAAATTTGATGGCTGTTTTTCATAAAAACATTCTGGGCGCAACATTGCTCGTTTTGATTTTATTTTTAATTGTCCCTAAAACGACATCCGCGTCCGTTCCGACTTTTGAAATGAACCCTCTGTTAACCGGCGGCGTAAAAGCTACAGCCGTTTCAACTTACGCTCAATTGGGGCAAACTATTTGGAAATTCGCCTTAGACGCGGCCGTTGAGACCTTAAAAAGGCAAATACTTAACATGATGGTTGATCAAATTGTGAACTGGATTCAAGGAGGGGGCGAACCAAAATTCATCACAGATTGGCCAGCATTTTTCAGGGAAGCAGTTGATCAAGCCGGAGGAAAATTTCTTCAACAAATGGGGTTAAGCCAGCTCTGTTCGCCATTTAAAGCCCTGTTGAGCGCCGGATTTATTCCTATTCCAACATTCACCACGCGCACTTCCTGCACCTTGACTCAAGTGGGGGTCAATCTTGAGGCGTTCCTGAAAAGCTTTGAAAACGGCGGATGGATCGCCTGGAACGAAATGATTCTGAAACCGCAAAATAATGTCTATGGCGCATATATCATGGCCTGGGATCAATATGAAATTGAAAAATCGGCGGCGGAAAAATCCGCCGCCGCAGACCGATTGCAAGGCCCAAGGATCTTCATCGGAAGAATGCGCGCAGATTGAAAAACAGTGCTACGATCAAAATCAGATTTGCAAAAAATACCAAACCAAGACCCCCGGTTCCGTTGTCGGCGACTTGGCGGCAAAAGCGGTAGGCTCCGACATCGACTGGCTTGTTAACGCCGATGATCTGGCCGCCTATACCTCGGCAATCGCCAATGCGATTCTCAACAGAATGTTCGCCGAGGGCCTTTCCGGACTTAAAACGGCGCTTACCAGCAATAACAGGGGAGAAAGCGGCGGCAGAGGATCCGGCGGCGGTTCCGCCGCTCAAGCGCAGTGCGCCCAACTTCTGGGAACGGCGGCCTACAATGACTGTGTCAGCTCCATACAGGCGGGCATGGATATGAGAGAGTTTCAAAAAAATACTTTAATCACAATGATAGATGATGAATTAAGTTACCAAAATCAACTATTGGGCGCTAAGCAGGCAACTTTAACTATCTTGAACCAATCCGCTGACATTCTAAAACAACTCGGCGACTGTCAAGGATCAATCTCCATTAATTTGGCGCCGACGCAAAGTTCCGCGTCAACTACCATGAGCCAAATCGCCCAGATTCAATCCGACATCATTGCCCTCCAGATGAAGCAACAAGAAATAAAATCCATAACCGATATAAGGCAAATACCCGCGCTTTGGTCGCAGGTATCGGGCGTGGTCAAACCCGCCGTTACGCAAAGTTTGGCACTATCGGCCCAGCAGGAAACGACCCAAAAACAGCAAAAAATGGACGCTTATCAGGGGCAATTGGACGCCTGTAAATCAGAACAAAATAACCCATAACTTATGGAAAGTTTTTTTATAAAAAATAAAAAATATTTTGTTTTTGTTCTCGCCGCCGCGGTTGTTTTTAATTTTATGTTTCTGCCGATCGCCGCTTGGGCGCAAGACATCACCGGCGACAGCGCCGCCACGCCCCCCGGTCAGACAACCGCCGCTAAAGACGATTCCAACGCGGGCGGCGTTGTCGGCTGGTTGGCCGGCAAAGCCGTTCTTTTTACTTCCAGCGTCATTAGCACGGTTCTCGGCGCCATTCTTGGAGTAATCCTTTTTATTGAAGCACAAATAATTGATTATATGCTCTCGCCGAATAATTTTTCTTTTACCGGTTCGCCGGTAGTCACTCTGGGATGGGGCATTACCCGCGACCTTTCCAATATGTTCCTCATTCTGATTCTGTTGGTTATCGCTTTCGCCACGGTTTTGAAAATCCAGTCCTACGCGATAAAACAACTCTGGTGGAAAGTGGTCGCTGTCGCGCTATTGATAAACTTCAGTTTGGTGTTCGCCGGCGTCATCATTGATTTCGCGCAGGTGATGACTAATTTTTTCTTAAAACAGGCGCTGGGCGGAGACACTAGTATGGGCGCCGCAGGAACCATCACCACTCGATTAGCATCAAGCATGCAGATTCTTAATTTCTACAACCCCGCAAAACCGGACGGCGCGCTCGCCGGCATCGGCCAATTCGGCGCCAGCGCCATAGCCGCGGTCATTGGCATTATTTTAACTTTGGTCGGACTCGTCATTACCGTTTTCGTTTTCGGCGCCACCGCCGTATTTTTGGTCGTCAGAATTATCTATATTTGGTTCTTGTTAATCGTCATCCCTATTGTCTGCATCTTCTGGATTCTGCCGGCGACCAGCGGATATTTCAGCAAATGGTGGAGTACTTTTTTCAATTGGACCTTTTTTGCCCCCGCTTATATGTTCATGATTTATCTTTCTCTTTCGCTTTTTGACACGCAAGGCAAGCTCAATCCCAAGGCCTTTTGGGCATTTTCAGGTCCCGGTTGGGACATTGCCCCGCCAGGATTGTCCCAAGTTGGAATGCCGTCGGCAATTTTCCAGTGGATTCTGGTCATCGCCATGATGTTCGGCTCCCTCATCGTCGCCAAATCGTTTGGAGTAATGTTTGCGGGAGCGTCCGAAAAAATGCTTACCGGCTGGGGCGATTCCGCCAAGAACTGGACGGGGAGGCAGTTGAGAAGAGGATATGTGAAAGGCACCAAGCCGGAAACCCCTACGCCTCCGCCGGCCGGCGCGGGATTAAGGCAACGCATGGGTTATCGCTTCAGACAAGCGGGGGCGGCCATCGGCAAGGGAGCCCTTGCGATTCCCGGGCTTAGAGAAAAACAACTTAGATATATGACTCAAGAAAACGCGGCCTATAAAGCCACTTATGATAAATATAAGGGCTTGAGCCCGGCGTTATTAGAACAGGTGGAAAGCGGGATACTTGACCCCAGAGCAAGATTAGCCATCCAGCAATTACAGATGGAGAAAGATGTGTTAAAACCTGGAGCCGCCGGGGCACTAAATCTTCTCGATAAAGCACATGGATACGGCCAAGAAGCTGAATTCTTGAAAATAATAACCGAAAAACTCGGCAAAAATGGCTGGAAGTCGAAGCCAGATGAGGGCGGTTTTGATGCGGGAGTAATAGCGCAACTGCTCGATCGCGCGGAAAGATACGCCCCCGCCTTGGAACAAAACCTTTTAAAACAAATGGCTGAAGAAATGAAAAAGGACTTTACGGGAGCCAATGGTTATGATGACAATGCCCGCAAGAATTTAATCAGAAGATCGCAAAAATTCGGAAAAGAACAGGATTTCCTAAAATTTTTCCCCAACCTTGCTCCGGCAATAGGCAAAAAAGTTAACGAGACCGTGGCCAAAATAGAAAACGCGGCCGATATTTATGAAGACCAGCTTGTCGCCGATGTTGTTAAAGAATTGAGCCCAGATCAACTTAAAAGTATAGCAAGAAAGGGCGGCGATGATAAAGTTAGAAAAGTGAGAGATGTTATTGAAGAGGAATATAAGAACATACATCCAACCATTAAAAATAAAATTCAAAACGAAATTTTGAATAAAAACATGGAAGTTACCGAAACTGATGCTATGGGGAAAAGAATTACCAAACAAGTTACTATCACAAAAGAAATGCGAAATCATGCATTGGGAGAACTCGCGCCGGATTTACAAAAAATTGCCCGCGCCAAACACACTATGAAATTGCCGATATGGGATATTTCTTAAATTTTTCAAAAAAATAAAATGTCTGAATTAACAAGAGAAGAAAAATTAAAAATGATTGAAAAACTGCCGCCGCGCTTGCAGGAGTTTTTTTATTCCGAAGATGCCGGAGCAACTTTATTTTACTTTGGGAGAAAATATAATCTTCCGGATGAAAAAGTTCATTTACTTTCGAAACTGGCGGGCGATGTTGTTTTGAAAATCGTTCCCGCAACTTCTTTGGTGCAAGAGATAAATTCAAAAATTTTACCCGATGTTCAAGCGGCAATGAATTTGGCTCAAGAATTATACACCGAATTATTGGCCCCCATTCTGTCTCCACAAGCGGCACCGGCCGCTACCGCGACTCAACCAAAAACCGCCCCATCGCCGGTGGCGCCTTCGGCGGCGGTTGACCGCTACCGTGAATCAATACCTTCGCGGGTGGTTAATTTGAGAAAACCAGCGCCACCTATAGCAGCGCCACAACCGAAAATTGAGACTCCACTTCAACCGGTTATATCTAAACCAGTAACGCCTCCGGCACCAATAATTAAACCCACCCCGCCAGTTGCCAAGCCCGCCCCCGCGACGCCAGCGCCACAACCGCCGAAACCATCGTTTTATTTCGCGCCGTTAAAAAAACCAACACCGCCGCCTATGGCGGAAAAACCAATTTTCAAACTTCCGCTTATTGAAGCGTCTCCTCATGAAATATTGGCAAAGAAACTGGAACCTATTGTCCCCAATGGACCAAGTCCGATTCAACAAAAGGAAACATCGGCACCGGGGCGACAATTCATTCTCCGTCCGCCGGGGATGCCGCCAACCGAACTTCCTCATGACATTTTGGATTTAAGAAAAGATAAAGGAGAATTTTAATGACCCAGTATCAAGTGCCGCAATTCATTGATATGGAAAGCAGGATTATCGGGCCATTGACGCTCAAACAATTCTTGTATTTGGCCATGGCCGGAGCGATTCTTTTCGTCCTTTGGTTTCTGTTGATCCCCGCCATCTGGATGGTTATCGCCGTTCCCGTCGCCGCCATAGCCGCAACCTTCGCGTTTTTGAAAATAAACGATCGGCCGTTTGTCTATTTCTTCCTTTCGCTGTTAAAATACTTTGGTAAGCCGAAACTTTATATTTTTTCTCCAATGCCACCGGAAACCAAACAAGAAATCGCGCCAAAAAAAGAAGAACCGGCGATTCTGGAGTCGGTAGAAAATAAACTGACGCCGTTAAAATTAAAAGAACTGGCGACGATATTAGACACGGGCATGGAAAGGACAGACGAACAACCATAAAATGACCGACGCGACAAAAACAATTAAAGGCCCCGCCACGCAGGAGTTTATCGATATAGATAAAATCCGCGACGGGATAGTGATTATGAAAAACGGAGGGTTGCGCATGGTTTTGCTATGCGGATCCAGAAATTTGGAACTGGAATCCATCGACAGCCAAAGCGCCATCATCGGCGCCTACGCCGATTTTATCAATTCCTTCGAATGGCCGCTGCAAATTTTAATTCACTCAAGAAAAATGGATATCAAGCCCTATTTGGCGTCGCTGGAGGAGCGGTTGAAAGTCCAGGAAAATGAACTGCTGAAAATCCAAACCGCCGAGTATATCGATTTTATGAAAAGTTTTGTGACGCTTTCCGAAATTATGGTGAAAAGATTTTATGTCGTCGTCCCTTTCGACCTCATTGAGTCGTCCAAAGAGGGGCCGTTGGACAAAATAGGTTCTTTATTCAGGCCGATGTCAAAAAAACCCGAGGAAATGGACGACGAGAAATTCCGAGGATATCAAACTCAATTATTGCAGCGGACGGAGCATACTATTTTAACGCTGGCGCATGTCGGCATCAGGTCGGCCGCGCTCCAAACCGAGGAACTGATAGAATTATTTTACAATCTTTACAACCCCGAAGAACATGAATCAAACATCTCAAAATAACGCCGCCGCCGCTTTGCGCGATATTTTGGCGCCGGCGGCGCTGGAAATCGCTTCCGGTTTTATTCGCATCAACAAAGTGCTGGCGCGGACATTTTTTGTTTTTAATTACCCGAGATTTCTGAACACCAACTGGTTTTCGGATGTCATCAATCTGGACCGGACTATGGATATCAGTTTTTTCGTGCACCCCATAGACACCGGCGCCGCCCTTAAAGACCTGCGAAGAAAAGTGGCCGAAGTGGAATCGGAAATTTCCATGCGCGAAGAAAAAGGAATGGTGCGCGACCCGATGTTGGAAACGGCCTATCAGGATCTGGAGGACTTGCGGGACAAGCTTCAGCAGTCAAGGGAAAGATTTTTCAAGTTCGGTCTCTATATCACCGTTTACGGCAATTCCGCGGAAGAATTGGATAAAATAGAAACGGCGCTCCGCTCCATTCTGGAAGCCAAGCTGGTTTACGGCAAGTCGGCGATTTATCAGCAGGATGTCGGCTTTAAATCAACCCTTCCTTTGGCCAACGACATGCTTGCTATAAACACAGCAATGAATTCCAGCCCCATCGCGGCGACCTTTCCTTTCGTGTCATCGGACCTGACATCCGACAATGGCATTCTCTACGGCATCAACCGGCATAATAATTCTTTAATACTTTTTGACCGCTTCTCGCTGGAAAACGCCAATACCGTTATTTTCGGCAAGTCCGGCGGCGGCAAATCATACGCCGCCAAGCTGGAAATTTTGAGATCTTTAATGTTCGGCACCGAAGTAATAATCATCGATCCGGAAAACGAATATCAATATCTTGCCGAAACCATCGGCGGCGCTTTCTTCAAAATTTCGCTGACATCGGACCATCACATTAATCCCTTTGACTTGTCCGCGCCAAGGGAAGATGAAAGCGCCGCCGATCTTTTGAGATCCAACATCATTAACTTGGTCGGACTGGTGAGAATCATGCTCGGCGGGCTGACTCCGGAAGAGGACGCCATCATCGATACCGCCATCACCCAGACCTACGCCAGCCGCGACACCACTCCGACCATGGCCGATCTGAAAACCGTTTTGGAAAATATGGCGGGCGCGGAATCGCTGTCTCGGCGGCTGGAAAAATATGTCAGCGGCTCCTATTCAGGATTTTTGAATAATCCCACCAATCTTGAAATAAAAAATAAACTGGTGGTTTTCAGCATCAGGGATATGGAAGAAGAATTGCGGCCGATCGCCATGTATATGATTCTGCATTTCATCTGGAATCTGGTTCGCGCGGAATTAAAAAAGCGGATTCTAATGGTTGATGAAGCGTGGTTATTGTTAAAATATGAAGACGGCGCGTCGTTTATGTTCGGCATCGCCAAAAGAGCCAGAAAATATTTCCTGGGAGTCACCACTATCACGCAGGATGTCAGCGACTTTTTGCAATCCGCCTACGGCCGGCCGATTCTGACCAATTCATCGTTGCAATTTCTGTTCAAGCAGTCGCCGGCCAATATAGACACGATTCAAAAAATATTTAACTTAACCGACGAGGAAAAGTTTTTATTGCTGGAATCGGAAGTGGGCGAGGGTTTGTTTTTCGCCGGCGCCAAACATGTCGCCATTAAAGTCATCGCTTCCTATACCGAAGACCAGATCATCACTTCCGACCCGAGCCAAATTCTGCAAATCGAGCAGGCGAAAAAAGAACTGGAACGAGCCGAAAAAATGGCCCCTTAAAAACATATGGCATTTACGGAAAAATTAAAAATCAACTTAAATGAAAGGTCTCAAGAAATATCCTCAGAAACCAAAGATGGGGATGAAAAACCACCCATTGACGGAATGGATTGGTTATTGCTTTTTATGGCCGCCGGTTATATTGATATTCTTTTTATTATTTTAACCATTATCGCTTTCATTCCTTTTATCGGATTTGTCGCCTATAGCGTCTTGGATCCAGTTTTAAATCTCACCACAACTTTTATTTTCTGGTTTTATCTCATATCCAAGGGACGGGGGGAATATTGGTGGCTGGCGTTCGGCGGCGGCTTGGCGGGATTAGTGCCCGTCGTCAATTGGTTTAGTTGGATTGTCTCGGTAATGGTTTTTTATGGCTTGGTGAAGGCGGAAAAAATCCCCTTGGCCGGCGAAGCGATTAAAGTGGCGGCGCAAGCGGCGTCAAAAATAAAATAAAAAAACAAAGTGAAAAGACCAAATAAAAATGAATTTTCCGACGCTTATGAAGCCATTTTGGCGTGGTCTCCCGCGAAGCGGGAGCAAAATGAGCTTCATCGGACAATGAGTCTTCCGGTGGACGACGAATGTCGACGCCGGCGACCGAGCGCGCGAGGAAAATTATATTTTTGTTTGGTCGGTGCATTCACTATTTTTTTCTCGTCATTTTTTACCGCCAGCGCGCAGTTTGGGTTGCCGGCGAATCAACTGCCGAATTTGAATATGAGACCGATTTTGACCATGACGGCCGAACCGACGACACCGTCGCCCAATTCAATTTTGAATATCACCGCCAATCTTTACGGAATTACCACCGTCAATAATTCTAATTTCACCTGGTTTGTAAATGATATAAAGCAAAAAGATTCGTCTGGGCTTAATAAAAACACTTTCCTTTTGCGAACCGGCAATATCGGCACGATTTACAAGATTACCGTCAATATCGCGACGCCCGGCGGAGACAGTTTGTCGGACTCGATGCTGTTTACCGTCAGTGATTTCGACTTGACTTGGAGCGCCTCTTCACGGGCGCCCGCCTCATATAAAGGAAAAATATTGCCCACCAAAAACTCCGCCGTTAAAATTATGGCGCTGCCGACGGTCTATCGGCCGGGAACCAAGGTCTTGGTTAGAACTGACAATTTAATTTTTAATTGGACCGTTGACGACAAATTTCAATCCGCCAAATCGGGCGCCGGCAAATCCAGTTTGGCTTTTACGATCCCCGATTTTGTCGGCGCCAATAAATCCGTTTTATTGAATATAAAAACAGTTGACGGCGCGGTTTCACTGAATAAAAGCGTTGAGATCCCCGTCGTCAGACCTCAAACCGTCATCCGCTGGGTCGATCCCAAAACGGAAGCGCCTTATGGCGGCGCGTTGAAAAATTTATCCGTTAAACTCCCTGTGTCATTAAACTTCATCGCCCAGAATTATTTTTTCAACGCGCCGCCGGACGGCCTGCGGTGGCAGTGGTTTGTCAACGGAGAAGAGGCGGCCGCCGCCGGCGCCAAACCCTGGTTGGCCTCGCTGAATTTTCCAGACATCAAAACCGTTTTTTCCATTCAAATAAAAGCGGAGGCCAAAAATCCAGATTCCGATTTGGAAACGGCGCAAGCAACCGTTAATATTAATATAAAATGAAAAAAACCCTTTTAATTATCTTTTCAATAGCGATAATTTTTACAGCCCATGGTGCGGCGGCGCAAACGCGGCTTGACATGGCTCTGCCGGAAATAGCCGACATCGACCCCGGCGCGGGCATCGCCTCGTTCATAAAATATATTTTTGTTTTCGGCCTGGGCGCCATCGCGCTCCTGGCGCTGGCGCAAATGATGATCGGCGGCATTGAATATCTGCTGGCGGCGGGCAATGTCGTCAAGCATGAAGACGCCGTGGATCGCATTCAGCAAGCGCTCATCGGCTTGGGAGTATTATTAGTTTCTTATCTGCTATTAAACACCATCAACCCCGATTTGGTAAATTTAAAAGAACCGTCGCTTAAGCCGATTTTATTTAAAGGCGGCACCACCAAAGATATAAACACTAAAGATTTTATAAAGATAGAAGAAGATAGAACTGCCACCGACGAGGCGTTAAAAAAAATATCATCGCAACCGGCCGGCACCAGAATAGATACGCCCTTGGGTTTTGTCCAAAAAATAAACAATGCTGGAGAAATTAGAATATGCAAATCATTGGATTGTACCTATAGCACTATTAAAAAATAATAATGTCCAAAAAAACTTTTTACATAATCTTAATAGTCGTCGCCGGAGCTCTAGTAATTGGAGGGATGATTTGGTTTTTCTTTTTCCGATCTGCAACACCGGCGGCAACGCCCGAAGGCCCGGGGTTTACCACTCCCGATCAAAAAAATTCTTTTGAATGGGCGCCTATCAGCGAAGGTCTGGTGGTTTCCGCCCATTTCGACGGCAATGATATTTTCTTTTCCGATTTTTCCGGCCAGTTCTGGCGTCTGGCGGATGGAGAGGCCAAACCATCGCCGATAACTCCGGCTGGCATCCCCAACCCCGCCAAAACCATACCACCCGCGGTGAAAAATTTGCCACTTACCGATGTTGTTTTCAAATGGATTAAGCCAAAGCAAATTGCTGCCATTTCTAAACCGAGCGGTCTCGCGCCGGGCAGTTTATGGACTATAGACGCCGTCAGCGCGCGGTTAACCAAGATAATTGACGGCAAGTTCGGACTGGAAGCGTTGTTTGCTCCGAATGGAGATAATTTCGTCTATTCCTCCGTCGATCGGAGCGGTTTAAATCCCATTTTAACGGCGGTGAAAAACGGCATGGCAAAAAATATTGAAAATTTTTCCACCATAACGGATAAGTGCGCGTGGGCCAAGGACTCGGTAGTTTTATATTGCGCCGTTCCCACATCTTGGTCGGATGCAGCATTATTGCCGGACGATTATTACAAAAACGCGCTCACCACCATGGATAATTTATGGTCGGTCAACACGGAAACCGGAGAAAAAAATATTCTTTTTCAGAATATTGGCGATATCAATAATTTGGATACGAATGCCGACGACAGTGTTTTAATTTTCATCTCCCGCGACACCGGATTTTTGTATCGGCTAAAATTAACCCCCTAAATCCCCCTTATCAAGGGGATTTTACACCCGCCCTGATAAGGGAGGGTGAGGGTGGGTTTACTCTATATATTTCACCACGACGCGGCGCTGGACGCCTTCGCCGGCGCTTTCGGTTTTAATATCGGGATGCACCGCCAGTTCGGTATGAATAATTCTTCTATTATATGCCGACATCGCCTCCAAAGCGACCGGCTGTTTGTAAAATCTGGCGCGGCGCGCCGCTTTTTTAGCTAATTCTCTCAACGCTTCGTCTTTGGAGCTTCGATAATTATTAATATCCAGACGCAACAGGGGCGCTTGCGCTATTTGTTTTTTTATCATCAGCCGCAAAAGCACCTCAAAAGCGGCAATGTTCTGGCCACCTTCACCAATGCAGGCGCTGGCATCCTCCGCGAAAATCGCGACATTTAAATGTTCGCTGCCAATTCTCTCAACACGCCGGACTTCACATCTTGTAATTTTAGCATGGGTGAAAAAATCACTAACAATATCTTTAATTTGGTTTAATTGATCCTCGGTCATTTTGGTGAATATATTGTTGAAGTAAGGTTAACAGCGTTACTACGATCCAATATAGGGGTAGCGCGGCTGGCAGCGACCAAAAAATCACTATACTTATAACCGGGCCCATATAAAGCATTTGTTTAGCCATTATACTGCTAAAATCGTTTTTGGCGGAGGCGGTTGCCGGCGGCATGATCATTTTTGTTTGAAAATACTGCAACGCGCCGGCTAAGATGGCCAATACCACATTTCTTTTAGACAAATCAATAAACCCCAAAAACGCCATTTGTATGTAGGTGGGGGCGCTAATAAAAGAATAAAGATCGACGACATTAAAATCAACAATGCGAAGAAAAACCTGCCACAAAGCGATAATAATAGGGATTTGTATTAGAAGCGGCAAAAAGCCCGCCAAAGGATTAATCTTGTTGTCCGCGTAAATCTTCATCAATGCCTTGGCTTGTTCTTCTTTATTGTCCTTTAACTTTTTTCTAACCTCTTCAATCTGCGGTTGGATTTTTGCCAGAATTTTTTGATTCTTAATGCCTTTATTGGTAAGCGGCCAAAGAATAAATCTAATAAGCGCGGTTAAAATAATAATGGCAAACCCCAAGTCATGGCCGGGAATGATATTATATAAAAAAACCAACCCATTAAAGAGTGGTTTATAAAAAATTAGATTAAACCAATAAGAAATCATTTTTGATTAAAATTTCTTTAAGCGCGTTTAATATGTGAGAATAATCGGACTTTACGCAAATAATTTTAGGCCAAATCACAATGTCGATGCCCGGTCTGATATTTTTCAATAAAGCGCTTGCGGCGAAACGCAATCGCCGCTTAATTAAATTGCGCGCAACGGCCCGCTTGGCCAATTTATTGCTTATCACAAAACCAAAACGAGAATGTTTTTTTTTGTTTTTGATAAACTTAATTTTTATTAAAGTATTTTCCGAATTTTTTCCGGCGCGAAATACTTTTTGAAAGTCGTCGTCCAATTTTAGACGATTTATCTGGGGTAACATAAAAGATTAAACCGCCAAACGGCTCCGGCTTTTCTGGCGACGCCTACTCACAACCTTTTTGCCACTGGCGCTTTTCATCCTTACCAAGAAGCCGTGCTTTTTTTTTCTTTTTACCTTTTTTGGGTTGAATGTTTTACTCATAACTAACGATACTTTAACATAAAAATAAATCTTGCGTCAACTATTTTTATTAACCTATAATTTTCCACAGATCATCAACACATTATACACTGTATTATTCTAAAATTTTTAATCGCCACATTTAAAAATGTGATATACTCTAAAATAATATGGAACTAAACGAGCTTTGGAAAGCGGCATTGGGAGAAATAGAATTACAGGTTTCAAAAGCAAATTTTAAAACCTGGCTTCGAAACACCTCTATTGTTGAAAAGAGGGGGAGTGCCGTTGTTATTGGCGTGCCAAACAGTTTTACCAAGGAATGGTTGGAAAACAAGTATCATAAATTTATTCTGGGGTCGTTAAGAAATTTAGAATCGGGGATTAAAGAGGTTTCATACCAAATTAGACAAAATTCCGACAATGAAAATGTAAAAAACCAACCCATTAATCGCGAGGAAGGGGGGAAAATATTTGGCAAGCAATTGGATTTTCAAGAATTAACAACCGACGCCATAACAAATTTAAATCCTCGCTATACGTTTGATAATTTTATTGTCGGGTCATCCAATGAATTAGCGCATGCCGCGGCAATGGCGGTAACCCAAAATCTTGGTAGAAAATATAATCCTCTTTTTATCTACGGTGGAGTCGGACTTGGTAAAACCCACCTTATTCAGGCTATCGGCAATGCGGTGAAAAAAGAAAATCCCGCCAAAAAAATTAAATATGTGACTTCAGAAAGATTTACATCGGAAGTTATTTCCGCCCTAAGATCTGGGCATTTAAGGCCGAATGAAATAGATGAATTTAAGAAGCGATGGCGAGAAGTTGACCTATTAATTATTGATGATATTCAGTTTTTGGCGGGCAAAGAAAAAACCCAAGACGAATTCTTTCATACCTTTAACGCATTATATGACGCCGGTAAGCAAATTATTTTGTCGTCAGATAGATCTCCAAAATCAATCCAGACCCTGGAAGAAAGGTTAAGATCGCGCTTTGAGGGTGGCATGATCGCGGATATAGCGTATCCCGATTTAGAAACTAGGATAGCTATTTTAAAATCTAAAGCCAACGAAAGATCTGTGGAATTATCAGATGAAGTTTTTGAATATGTGGCCCAAAATATAAAGAAAAATGTAAGAGAACTTGAGGGCGCCCTAAATCGTTTAATCGCGGCAAATTATCAATCTAAAAAAGCGGCGGATTTGAATGAGGTTAAAAAATTATTGAATTCCGTCCTAAGCGCCCCAAAGAAAAGCACCACATTAAAAGGCGTTATTAAGGCGGTGGTTGAATTTTATGATATCAGTGAGAAAGAATTATTGGAAAGATCGAGAAAAAAAGAAATTGTAAAACCAAGACAAATCATAATGTATTTACTAAGGGAAGAAATGAAGAGTTCATTTCCTTTTATAGGAATGAAAATAGGCGGCCGCGACCATACAACGGCGATACATGCGTGTGAAAAAATAAAAAAAGAATTAGAATCCGATCAGGGGCTAAACGATGAGATAAATTCAATAAAAGAAAGACTCTATTTAATTTAATTTTAGCAACTTGTTCCTAATTGGTGGATTATTAGTTGTTAAAGTGAGTAAAATAAAAAAATAAAATAAATAATACATAGATATATATAATTTATCAACAAATTTATTAACAAGTTGATGGCTAAAAAATCGCTCATCTTACGCATTATTCCTAATTTTCCACAGATATGGTCGCTATAATAATAGTAATAAGTATTAATAAATAATTAAATACTAATAATAATGAATGTCATTTGCACCAAAGAAAATTTAAAAGAAGTTGTAGATAACGCATTAAGAATTGTAAAACATAATTCTAGTTTGCCTATTTTGAATAATTTTTTATTAATTGCCGACAAAGGAAGGTTTGAAATTTCCTCAACCGATTTGGAAATTGGATTCACCTCTTTTGTTTCGTCAAAAATTATAAAAGACGGGGGCATTACGGTTCCGGCGCAGCTTTTTAATCAATTTATTAATAATCTTCCCAGTAAAAATATTGGTTTGGAAGTAAAAAATCAAAAACTCCAAATAAGTTGCGATAATATTGCCGCCACCATTAATGGTTTGGGGGTTGAAGATTTTCCCATCATACCAAAAGTAAAAAATACCGCCACTCTAAATATTGATTCGAAGATTTTAAAAGACGCGTTTTTAAGTGTCGTGGGCGCCGCCGCCCTTTCCAACGCCAGACCGGAAATTTCCAGCGTTTATTTAAAAATGGAACCAAATATATTGAAATTTATTTCGACAGACAGTTTTCGTTTGGCACATAAGACGCTATTTCTCTCTTCCGATGAATTGAAGGAAAAAATTAAAATTGATTATCCAAAATCGCATAATATTATAATTCCTTTGAGGACGGTTGGCGAGATTATTAGAATTTTATCAGACAAAAATACCAATATCACAATCGGCATTGATGAGAATCAAATAGTATTTAATGTGGGCGACGCAAAACTAATCTCTCGGTTGATAAATGGCAATTACCCGGATTATGAGGCGATTATTCCAAAATCTTTTGAAACGCAATGCTTTACTTCTAAAAATGAACTTGAAGAGGCGGTAAAATTGTCGGGATGTTTTTCTTCAAGATTAAATGAAGTATCGATTAAAACCAGTGGCGGGAAATCGCATATGGAAGTGTCATCCGGAGATAGTGAAATTGGCGAGCACAAAGCAAGAATTGATTCAGAAATAAAAGGTGGCGATATCGCCGCTACATTTAACTGGCACTATCTACTTGATGGGCTAAAAAGTATTAGTGGTGATGATATTATTTTTGAATTTAACGGAGATCAAAAACCCGCCATGATTAGGCCGGCTTCCGGAAGTGATTTTTTCTATATTATTATGCCCATTAGAAACGTTTAACGGTCGTAATCGTTTGGCATTCGATTGAATGTGTTTGGAAAGTTGGCGCTCAACCAATTTTGTAATGACGCCTCCCAGTTTTTAAATTGAGAATCATTTTCAGGATTGTCGGGCGGGGCGCCCTGGGGGTCGTCTTTATTCAACCAATAAAAAATCGAATGCACTTCGGTAAATAATTTTTCCTGTGCTAATTCCGGCGGCGTTTTTTGGGTTGCGATAAGACCATTATTTTTATTAATTTTGAGCGCGGTTTGTATTTGATATTGGCCGTTTAATATTGGCTTATCCGTTATAATTGGATCTGGCGGCGTAAAATTTTCGATTGGCGAATCTTTTAGCGCTTGTGTCATAAAATCGCGCCAAATAGGTCCGGCGGCGGCAACTCCGCCGCCGCTTTTTTCTATCGGAGTATTATCATTATTACCAGCCCATACGCCGGCGACCAGCGATGGCGTATACCCAACAATCCAAGCGTCTTTTGCTTTGGTTGGGTCGTCAAAGGATTGCATGGTTCCGGTTTTTGCTGCCGCCGGCCGATTGCCCAACGAAAGGGAACTGTAAAGGCCAAACATCGGCGCTCGCGCATTATTATCAGAAAGCATATCATTTATACCTCTCGCCGCCTGTTCGTTTAAAACTCTTTGATTTTTATTTTCATATTCTTCCAGAATTTTTCCCTTGCCGTTTTCAACTTTTAAAATACCCACTGGATTATTTTTTACGCCTTCCTGACTAAAAACGCCATAGGCCGAGGTGATTTCCAATAATTTTACCTCTCCAGCCCCCAAAACGAGAGAAAGGCCATGGCGAGATTGGTCTTTTAACGAGTTGATGCCTAAATTTTCAGCCATGTCTATAGAATTATTAATACCCGCCAAATACATTACCTCTACCGACGGCACATTTAATGAATTGGCCAGCGCGTATTTTATGGTTACCGGCCCTCTAAAACGACCATCATAGTTTTTGGGCTTGTAACATGTTTCCTGATCGGCGCCGTTTTCAGCAATACCATTCCATGAGCACATTGGATTAAATTCGGTTGGGATGTCCCAGAGTATCGTATCTGGGGTGTAGCCCTTGTTCAACGCCGTAGCGTAAACAAGTGGTTTGAAAGAAGACCCCGGCTGTCTTAAGCGGGTGGCGACATTGACATTGGGCTCAAATTGGCAATTTTTTCCCGGC
>Ga0076093_112_pt1 | contig 31751 bp, 39 predicted proteins | sample RifGroC1_FD_68122 | JGI IMG/M metagenome (GOLD analysis project Ga0076093, IMG submission 68122) | Parcubacteria bacterium GW2011_GWC1_43_61
ATAATCAAAATCCGCCGATTGATTTTCCGGCTTGGCGACTTTTCCGCTTACTTTCACCGTATCGCCATAAAAAAATTCCGGATATAAATCGGTTTTTACAAGCACGCGGCCCAGGGCTTCATTATCGACAACATACTGCGCGAAATTAAACCGCCGATCCGGTTCTTCAACGATCCTGCCGGAAAAAATCATTTTTCTTTCGGCGCCAAAATTTTTAACGGCGAGACCGCCGTCATAATCAAAAGCCCCGGCGCCGCGCCAAACTCCTAAAGTAAAAACAACAATGCAGACGCCAAAAATTATTTTATTTTTTCCGCCGGAGTTTTTTGCGCCAGTATAAAAAAACGCAAAAATTAAAACCAACAATCCCAAAACAAAAAAACCGCCGGCATATATTGGCGGGATCTTAACCACCGAAGAAAAAAATATGCCCCCGATGAAACTCGCCAAAAAAAAACAAGAAAACCCTACTTTTCGTCATTCTTATCTTTCTTTCTCCTTAAAAACGCCGGCGTATCCCAGTCGTCGCTTTCATCAATAATTTCTATATTCACCGGCGGCTTCTTGACGCCCGCAACAGGAGTGGAGACGACGGCCTGGTTAATGCCGTTATTGTATTTGTTGGCTCCAAAACCGGTTGCAATCACGGTGACTTTAAGCGTCGGAATCGATTGATTCGGTAATGACTTTAGCCGCCTCGTTAACATCGGCCATGCCAAGATCTATACCCCCCGAAACATTAAACAAAACGCCGCTGGCGCCGTTGATGGAAATGTCCAAAAGCGGAGAATTAATGGCCGATTTAGCCGCCGTCATAGCGCGATCTTCGCCGGAAGCCTTTCCGATACCCATAAGCGCCGAACCGGAAGCGGCCATAATGGCCCTGATGTCGGCAAAATCAACATTAACAATGCCCGGATAGGTTATTAAATCGGCGATGCCCTGCACTCCCTGCCTTAAAATATCGTCAATAATATTAAAAGCGTCGGCGATGGAAGTATTTTTATCTATCAAATTCAAGACCTTATCGTTGGGAATAGTGATTAAAGTGTCGACGCGGTCGCGAAGCGATAAAAGCGCCTCTTCCGCGATTGCCGCCCGTTTCTTGCCTTCAAAAGAAAATGGCTTGGTGATTACGGCGACAACCAGCGCGCCGATATCGTGAGCGGCATCGGCAATAACCGAAGATGCGCCGGAACCGGTTCCGCCTCCCAAACCGCAAGTTACAAAAACCAAATCGGCGCCTTTTAGAGCGTCTTGTATTTCGTCGCGATTTTCTTCCGCCGCCTGGCGGCCGATATCGGGATTCATCCCCGCGCCCAATCCTCGAGTTAAATTTTTCCCAATGTGAATCTTGCTTTGCGCCTTGGCGTGATGCAGGTCCTGCGCGTCGGTATTGATAGCGATAAAATCAACCCCTTTAATTTGGGCGTTGAACATTCTGGTAACGGCATTGCCCCCTCCTCCGCCGACACCGACGACTTTTATTCTAGCATATGTTTCCACGTCCGGTTTTATTTGCGCCATAATAAAAAATAATTAAGGAATGAAATTTTTTAACCAGCCGATAAATTTTGACTCTTCCGGCATATCGGTCGCGATTCTATTGAATGTTTCGTCAAAGCCCCAAATTATCAATCCGAGAGCCGTAGCGAAAACCGGATCTTGGATAATTTCTTCGGGTCCTAAAATATTCTGGGCAATGCCTCGGCTGATAGGCAATCCTAATTCTTTTTTTGCCAGTTTGTCCAGTCGGGGGATTTTGCTGCCGCCGCCGGTGAGAACCACTCCGCCGGGGAGCATGGACGCTCTCCCTATTTTTTTTAATTCTTTTTGCGCCATTTCAAAAATCTCGGAGAAGCGCGCCTCGCAAATAACCGCTATTTCGCGCCTTTGAATGGAATTTTCTCCGCCTAATTTCTTTAGATCAACCATGTCTCGCGAACTGGTGCTGTCCGCCAAAGCGGAGCCATGCGCTCTTTTAACTTTTTCGGCCGCGTCGACATCAACTTGCAAGCCGTAAACCAAATCGTGAGTGGCGTGCGCCGAACCGGCGCCCAAGACTGCGGCATGAAAAATGTCCCCCTCTTCAAAAACCACCAATCCCGTAGTAACGCCGCCGATATCCAAAACCGCCGTGCCTAGCTCCTTGTGGCGAGAACTTAAAACAACACAACTGGCCGCCAATGGCGCCAATACCACTTCTTTAATCTTAATACCCGCCAATCCAATGGCCTTGCGAAGATTTTTTAAAGCCGAGGTGCTACATTCCAATATTAGCGAATCCACTTCCAACTTAACTCCTGACATCCCCAGAGGATCTTTAATGCCGCGCTCGCCATCCACTATCCATTCTCTGGCCAAATTATGCAAAATCTCGCGATTGGGACTGGCCGGAATCGCTTCGGCCTGAATAAGGGCTCTTTGGACATCTTCTTTGGCGATTTCTCTATCGGCGCGGGAAACTATCACCACCCCCCTCGAGGGACGAGCGAATATATTGTTGCCGCCGATTCCGACAACGGCCTCATTGCATTTAACGCCGGCATGGCCGATCGCTTTTTGAAAAACCTCGCGGATAGCGGCGGCGGTTTCTTCAATGTCGACAACCGCCCCTCTTCTGACGCCGCGCGAACTTATTTCCGCCCAGCCCACAACTTGAGGCACTTCCTGTGTTTTTTTCTTGGTAGCGACCACCGCCTGCATCGAAGTGGTGCCGATATCCAACCCGACAATGATTTCTTCTCGCGACATTTTAAAAATTAAATCCTAAGTTATAAATTTTTATAAATCCGTTTTTCCAAAATCTCTATTCGTGAATGATTATAGCCCAGTAAATGCAGTAAACCGTGAACTAATATTTTCGACAGATATTTTTTTTCTGAAATTTTTTCAATATTAACAACTATTTCTCCCAATTCTAACACGCCATTATATTCATTTGCAAATTTTTCATTTTTTCGGCTGTTTAAGCCAAAAGACAGCTCATCCGGCGCCTCATTTTTCTTTCGCCAAATTTTATTCAGCATTTTTATTTCTTCTTTTCCGATAACTAAAACAGCCATTGCGACTGGCTGTTTTATTCTTAAAAAATCCAGAGTTTTTATAATAACGGTTTTGATGAATTTCTCCGGAATTCTTTTTCGAGTTTTGTTGTAGATTAATATCTCATGCTTCATTTTTCATTTCTTCCGGAACATATTTTTTTAAAATTTCAAGCTCGGCCGCTTCTTTTTTAGCCAACTCTTCCCGGCCGCCGGCGCTATATTGCGCGATGGATTCCTTTCTTTTTTTAATCTCGCCCAAAATTACCCCTATCATTTCTTCATCGCTCAATGAAGATAGTGCTTCCAGTTCGGCCGGCGGTTTACCCTCTCTGGCGAGACGCCTTCGTTTTTCAAGTTCCTTGTTTTTTACAGCGCTATTGAGAAGACGCAAAACCGACACCGCCTCGGCGTTTCCGCCCTTTATGGCCGACTTAATGTCTTCGTTTATTTTATCTTTTAAACTCATTTTCCAGTTTGCCTAATTTGTATAATTTTTCTCTTTCTTTTTGATTTTCAAGCCGCCTCAAGGCACCCAATCGTTTTTGGCGCTTGGTTAACGGGGCAATATAAAATCTGGCCCGCCGAGTCCTTATTAAAATGCCGCTCTGCTGGACGCGCCGAGAAAAACGCTTCAGCAAGCTTTGCGCCGATTCTTTTTCTCTTTTTTTAACTTCAATCGCCATAGTGTTTACTTCTTGTCTTTCTTAAAATTCTAACAATACTCCTGCCAAAAAATGAAGATGCAAATGATCGACTTCCATTCCCGCATCCTTACCAATATTAAATATCAATCGATAGCCGTTTTCCGAGACCCCAATTTTTTCCGCCGTTTCTTTCGCTTTCAAAATTATATCGCCCGCCACTTTTTTATCCGCTTCGCCCAAAGCGCTGACCGGCCCGACATGCAATTTAGGGATTATCAAAAGATGAACCGGCGCCTTGGGATGAATGTCTTTGAAAACGACGAAATTTTCGTCTTCGGAAACTATTTCAGACGGAATTTCTTTATTGGCAATTTTGCAAAATATACAATCCATTGCAATTCTTATATCAAAAATCGCTTTCTCGGACGAGGCGCGCTTTCGGACTCCAGTCGTATCGCACGCCGCCGAGCCCTTCGACCCATAAGCCCCCCCTATAATGAATATAGGAAATGAACTTCATTCCGCGCCCGATTCCGCGCCCGTCAATGCGTCTAACCGGCCCCGCCAACACGACATCAAACTCCCTCAATTCCTTGGGAATCCGATGCCTGTTCAAAAGCAACCTTTGGGCCGTCTCATCGTTTATGATCGCGCCCACTATCTTGGCGCGCTTGAGCATGACGGTGCCCTCAATAAACATTTCATTCGGTTTAAAAAAATCTACTAATTCAAACCGAACGCCGCCAATTTCAAACCTCTCCGCGATATCTCCAATGGTCATGGCGCCTCCTCCCTTCTTTTTTGATAATTGAGATAATAAAGAACTCGTTTCTTTCAGAATATCACAAATCTACCATTATCTGTCAAATGGCCGCGAATAACTTTTTTTGAGGCGTTTTTTTACCGCATCTATAATTTTTGCTATGGGAATAATTTCTTGAGTCCCCGATTGCATCTCGCGCAAAATCACTGTGTTGTCCAAGGCCTCCTTCTGTCCGATTATCAACGCCAACTCGGCGCCGAGGCGATCAGCCACTCTTAATTGCGCTTTTATAGAATCGCGGCCGAATGATTCGGACGCGCCAATATTGTTCTTCCTGAATTCTTCAAACAATTTCAAACTTTTTTTCTTCGCCAGATCGCCGATTTGAGCAAGAAAAATCCGCGTCCTCGGTTTGACGGCGTTAACCTTAACATCCTGCCGCCGCATTTCATTAACGGCGCGTTCAATGCCGATGGAACCGCCAACGGCCGGCGCCGGCTTACCTCCTAACTGGGCCACCAGATAGTCATAGCGGCCGCCGGAAGCCAAGGTAATTTGAGAACCGCTCGCATCCTCCGGCATAATTTCAAAAACCGTGCGCGTATAATAGTCCAATCCTCTCACCAAATATGGATCCAAAACATAGGGGATATTGAGTTCGTCCAAAAATTCCAAAACCAATTTAAAATGATCATGGCAGGATTTATCAAGAAAATCCACCGAATTGGGAGCGGACGCTTTGAGGACGGCGCACCCTTCATCTTTACAATCCAACATTCTTAAAGGATTTTCCTTGTATCTATTTTTACAGTTCTTACAGAGATGGTTGAGCTTGTTGCGATAATAGGATTTGAGTTCGTCGCGATATTTATTCCAGCAGGACCTGTCGCCGATGCTGTTTATATGCACCGAAAGGCCTTTTAATCCCAATTCGCTTAAAACCGCATAAACCGATTGAATCACCTGCGCGTCAACCACCGGGTCAACCTCGCCAATGATGTCGAAATCCGCCTGATGAAATTGCCTATAACGGCCGGACTGGGACGACTCATGGCGAAAAACCGGTCCAAAATGAAAAAATTTAATCGGCTGGGGTTGATTAGCGAATCCATTTTCTATATAAGCCCTGACCACCGAGGCCGTCAGTTCCGGCCTTAGCGCCAAGAAATCACCCCCTTTGGTTTTGAGAGTGTACATTTCATGCCCCACCACATCGGTATTGAGTCCGATGCCTTTTTTAAATAATTCGGCATGTTCCAAGATCGGCGTTTCGATTGTTTCAAAACCGTAAAACAGCGCCAATTCTTTGCCGACTTTAAAAAATTTCTCCCAATATTTTTGGACGCCGGGAAGCGCGTCATTCATTCCCTTGGGCGCCTGGAAACTTGTCATTTTTGATTTTCGAGGCATATTTTAAAATTAATCCGCTTGGCGAGAAAAAATAGACATTCGGTTAATCGGCCAGGCCCTTACCCAAGCCCGACCGACAATGTCGTCCTTTGGCAAAGTCCCCCAAAGGCGCGAATCGGATGAGCGCGGCCGGTTGTCCCCCAAAACAAAATATTCGCTATCTCCCAATTTTCTTTTCAACTGGCCGTCGGTCATCAGTTTTTCCGGCAGATATTTTTCATCAACGATAAACCCATTGAGATTTTTGCCGTTGTAAATAACGATTTTGCCGTTTTTAATTTCCACGGTTTCCCCCGGCAACCCGATAATTCTTTTGATGTAATACTTGGAAGCGTCCAGAGGATAATGAAAAACCACCACCTCGCCTCTTTCGACGGATCGGAAATAATAACTGACTTCGTCAATCAACAGATATTCCCCGCTTTCAAAATTCGGCTCCATTGAAGCCCCCTCCACGAAAAACGGTTGGACCAAAAAATATCTGACAATGCCCGCCAAAATGAGAGCCGTGACCGCCACTTTAAAAATATCCCACAGAGACGCAAAAAAATTCTTTAAAAAATTCATCTTTTATGCTATCTTACATTAGAAAATGGATAAAATCAAATTTAAGTTAATAGTCGGCTTGGGGAACCCGGGAGACGAATATACAAACACTCGCCACAATACGGGCTTTTTGTGTGTTGACAAAATAGTCAAAAAATTGGAAACGACGAATTTTCAATATGAAAAGAAACTGCTTTCGGAAATAGCCAAAAATAAAATTATTTTTGCCAAACCACAGACATTTATTAATAAGTCCGGCGCCGCAGTTTTGGCTTTGGCGAAATTCCATAAGACCAAACCGGAAAATATTTTGGTCATCCATGACGATATTGATATTCTATGGGGCAATTTTAAATTGTCTTTCGGCCGATCATCGGCGGGACACAAAGGTGTGGAGTCAATTATTAAAGCGTTAAAAACCAAGAATTTCTGGCGGCTGCGCATCGGCATCCAGCCCATTCGACAAGCTCATGGCAAGCCAAAACATATTCCGGCTGATAAAATTATTCTAAAAAAATTCACCTCGGCGGAATTGAAGACCTTGGATAAAACGATAAAAAAAGCCGCGGAAGGTATTTTGTAAAAATAAAATCCCCGGCCGCGTTGTTAAACGGCCGGGGGTCTGTGGCCGAACGGAATTGTTCAGCCGAACAATCTCTTGCTTTGCAGCCGCGTATTGATCTGCGGCTTTTTGATATTTATAATCTTATACAGAGCATCGCACAGAGCCAGTAGTCCGCCGGCGCCCACCAGCATTATTAAAATGATTCGCCATAGGCTCGGAGGGGACTGTAGCGGTAAGTTCATAAAGCGATACCCCGTGTAAAGCAAGAATATACCCGCAATCAATAAAATAATTATTTCCGCTTTTTTCATACTACACCTCCTTTCGGTTAAAGAACCTCTGTTTTTAATAATTTAATGATACTCCAAATTGTCAATTTTGTCAAATGTTAAAAATTTTGTTATCTTTAACATCGTATTGTATGAAAAATGACCAAGAAACAATTTCTATAATAAAAAAATCGTCTCCGGATTATCCGGAAATTTTGAAAGAAATTTCCGGCGCCCCGAAACAACTTTTCATCCGAGGTAGTTTGCCGAAAAATCATGAAATGAATTTCGCCATTGTCGGCACCAGAGCAGCTTCGGAATACGGCAAGACCTTGGCTTTTAAAATCGCTCAAGAACTTTCGGAATTGGGTTTTAATATCGTAAGCGGATTGGCGCTTGGCGTTGACACCGAATCGCACTTGGGAGCGCTTGAGGGGCGCGGAAAAACTATAGCCGTCGTCGGATCGGCCATAGACGATCACTCAATTTATCCAGTTTCCAACCTAAAACTGGTTAAAAAAATAGTAGCGTCGGGCGGCGCCGTCATCAGCGAATACGCGCCCGGCACCAAATCGGAGATTTGGTTTTTTCCGGAGCGCAACCGCATCATTTCCGGGCTCTCCCGCGGCGTTCTAGTGGTAGAAGCGCCGGAAAAATCCGGCGCATTGATAACGGCCCGTCTGGCGCTGGAACAAAACCGGGATGTCTTTGCCATCCCTGGCTCCATCTTTTCAAAAAATTCGTTCGGCACGAATTTTTTGATAAAAAACGGCGCCAAAGTGGTAACTTCCGTCGACGATATTCTGGAAGAACTGAATCTGACCGATTTGAAAACCAAAAAAGAATCAACGGAAAATAATTCATTGGCGGAAGAAGAAAAAACAGTGTTGAATATTATCGCGAAAGAGCCGATCCACATTGACAAAATTTGCGAGACGGCTAAAATGACCGCCAGCCAAACGTTATCCGCCGTTTCCATGCTGGAAATCAAAGGATTGATAAAAAACATCGGCGGAAGCAAGTTTGTTAAATTCAAATAAAATGAAACTAATCATCGTTGAATCGCCCACCAAAGCCAAGACCATTTCAAAATTTCTGGGAAGCGGCTTTAAAATTGAATCGTCATACGGTCATGTCCGTGATCTGCCGGAAAGACAGCTGGGCATCGATGTTGAAAAGAATTTTAAACCGAAATATACGATTTTAGCGAAATCCAAAAAAAGAGTCGCGGAACTTAAAGCGGCGGCAAAAAAGGCCTCCGAAGTGATTCTGGCAACCGACGAAGACCGCGAGGGCGAAGCCATCGCCTGGCACCTCTCGCAAGCCCTTGATTTGAAAAAAAGCGATCGAATTGTATTTCATGAGATCACCGAAAACGCCATAAAAGAATCCCTGAAAAATCCTAGAGATATTGATATGAAATTGGTTGACGCCCAGCAGGCGCGCCGAATACTTGACCGCCTGGTGGGCTACAAATTGTCGCCGCTTTTGTGGAAAAAAGTCGCCAAAGGACTGTCGGCCGGCCGGGTGCAATCGGTGGCGGTGCGGCTGGTGGCGGAGCGCGCCAAGGAAATTGACAATTTCAAACCGGAAGAATACTGGTCGATCGTCGCCGTGCTAAAAGTAGATAAAGACGAATTTGAAGCGCAATTGGTGAAAATTGGAGAGAAAAAACTGGAAAAATTCTCAATAACCAATAAAGAATACGCGGAAAAAATTGTCTCCAATTTGGACGGCGCCGTTTGGAAGGTTTTGAAAATAGAGAAAAAAGAATCCAAGCGCCAGCCGCTCGCGCCCTTCACCACTTCAACCCTTCAGCAAACCGCCTGGTCATGGTTCGGCTACGGCGCCAAACAAACTATGATGCTGGCCCAGCAACTTTATGAAACCGGCCTCATTACCTATATGCGCACCGATTCGCTTAATGTATCGCAAGAGGCGCTCGCGGTGGCGGCGGAAAAAATAAAAAACGATTTCGGCAATAATTATCTGGCAACGGCGCCGAGGATCTATAAAACAAGGTCCAAAACAGCCCAAGAAGCCCATGAAGCCGTCAGACCGACAAATCCGGAGTCCAATCCCGAAGAATTCCAAACCAAATTGACGGCGCAACAATTCAAGCTTTATGATTTGATCTGGAGGCGCTTCATCGCCAGCCAGATGGCCGGCGCCATTTTTGAAGCCACGGGCGCTGATATTTCAGCCGCCAACGATTATATTTTTAGAGCCACCGGCAATGTTTTAAAGTTTGACGGCTTCCTGAAAGTTTACCGCCAAAAATTATCCGAAAATTTACTGCCGATACTGAAAGAAAATGAGGCGTTGGAACTGCGAGAATTAAAATCTGCGCAGCATTTCACCGAACCGCCTCCATATTACAATGAGGCGTCTCTGATTAAGGCCTTGGAAGAATATGGAATCGGTCGGCCGTCTACATACGCGCCAACCATGGTCACCATTCAATTACGCCGCTATGTTATAAAAGACGAACAGAAGCGGCTTAAGCCGACCGACATCGGCATATTGGTCAACGATGTTTTGGTGAAACATTTCCCAGAAATTGTCGATCTGGAATTCACCGCCCGCATGGAAGAAAATTTGGATAAAATCGCCGAAGGCGAAAAGCAATGGCAGCCGGTGATTAAAGAATTCTGGATACCGTTTAAAAATAATCTTGATAAAAAATCTATGGAACTCTCCAAAGAAAAATTAGCGGTCGAAAAAACCGAATTGAAATGCCCGAAATGCGGCAAGGATCTGGTGATAAGAATGGGGCGTTATGGGAAATTTTACGCCTGCTCCGGTTTTCCGGGATGTAAGCATACGGCGCCGCTGGAATCGTCCAATGGAACCGCCGAAAATGCCGACTTGGGACCCTGCCCGAAATGTCCCGACGGAAAAATCGTGAAAAGGCGAACCAAAAAAGGCCGTTTCTTTTGGGGTTGCTCCGTTTGGCCAAAATGCGATTACGCCACTTGGGAAAACCCGGCCAAAAACAAACCTGAAGAAGATGCGTAGAAAAAAAGAGAATCTTATAAAGTTATTCTTGATAACGGCGAAGGATGTTGGGGCGATTTTGATTAAATTGACAGCCAGAAGCCGCGCGGTCAACAAAGAAAACGCGCCGGAAACTTTGGAAGTTTACGCGCCCATAGCCGACCGGCTGGGCATGGGGAAACTGAAAAGCAAATTGGAAGACGCGGCTTTCAAATGCTTGTACCCGGAAGAATATAAACGCGTCGAAAACGAGGCAGTAAAAAAATGCGACGACCGCACCGAATATATAAATAAAATCAAACCGGCGCTTCGGGAAATTCTGGAAAAAGAAAAAATTACGCCTCTGGAAATCAGCGCCCGCGCCAAACATCTTTACAGTTTGTATAAAAAACTGCTCGATAATAAAATGGACTTCAACAAAATATACGATCTCGTCGCCGCCCGCGTTATCGTCAAAGATATCAACGACTGCTATCTCGCGCTGGGCGCCATCCATCAATTTTGGAAACCGGTTCCGGGGCTGGTAAAGGATTATATCGCCCGCCCCAAGCCGAATGGCTATCAAAGCTTGCACACCGCGATTATCGGACCGGAAGGAAAAATAACCGAAATTCAAATCAGAACTCCGGAAATGCATTCCCATGCCGAAAACGGCATCGCCGCTCATTGGGCGTATAAAGAAGCGACCGTCGATCCAAAAGAAATAACATCAATGGGGCAGTTGCAGGATTGGCAAAACGCGGCCAATCTCTTTGATGATAGAATTTTTGTTTTAACCCCAAAGGGAGATGTGGTGGACTTGCCGGAAGACGCCACCCCTGTCGATTTCGCTTATCATATCCACACCATTGTCGGCGATGAATGCGCCGGCGCCAAAATAAACGGCAAAATCGCCTCGTTGGACGCAAAATTGAAAACTGGCGATATAGTGGAAATTCTAACTCAAAAAGGCAAAAAATCCTCCTCCGATCGGCTCAATTTCGTAAAATCGGCGCTAGCCAAAGACAAAATCCGCAGCGCCTTGAGAGCGAAAAACAGAAACTTGGGGCGCGGTTTGAAACGCCCCGGCCATTGAGATATAATGTCCGTATGAATCTGGCATCTATACTTGAAAAGTTTTAATATACTAAAGTCAGCAATAATATATGGGCCAAGAAATTAACTCACCATTTCGATACGCTGGAGGAAAATTCTATGCTCGCAAACTTATTATTGAGCACATTCCTCAACACAGTTACTACATTGAACCGTTTGCTGGGGGGGCTTCAATTTTTTTTGCAAAAAATAAAGCAACCAACAATTGGCTAAATGACATTGATAAAGATCTCATAAATTGTTTGGCAATTATTCGTGATTATCCTAATGAATTGATTGAAAGATTAGGCGGTGAGCAAGCCACAAAAGAAAGACACTCATATTATAAAAATGAATACAAACCCAAAACAAAACTGGATCGTGCCGTCCGGTGGTTTTATGTAAACCGCACTTCCTATTCGGGAATTATGAATATGCAAAATTGTTATTGGGGGTACGGCGATAAATACAGTATGAGGCCGGAAAATTGGCCAAGAAATATTTTAAGAACATCGGCAAAACTACAAGGAGTTAAGTTAACCTCTCTTGATTTCGAGAAAGTTATAGAAGAAGCGCCAAATAACTCCTTCCTATTTATTGACCCACCATATTTTAATGCAGATCAAGAGAAGTTCTACACATACTCTTTTAAGAAAGGGGATCATTTTCGCTTGAGTAAAATTCTCAATAAGCAAAAGAACAAATTCAATTTTTTACTAACTTATGATGATAGCCAAGAAATACGAGGGTTATATGATTGGGCGCGCGCTATACATGAAAAGCGGTGGAACTACACAATAAATCGTACCGATGATCAAAAAAATGGTACAAATAAAAAAGGCACTCGCTATAAAGGGCGCGAGCTGTTTATTGTTAACTACAACTCAGAAAGGCGAGCGCCCTTATTTGACTTCCAATCAGTTTTTTATAAAGTCCTCAAAGAGGCCTAAGGTTTTTTCAATAGATATCCAGCCATTTGTAGGCTTATTTGTCTTTTTATCAAAATTGATAATCGGATAATTTGGGATAAAACCGCAATTCTTTTTATTTCTACATTGAGCGCGAGTACAAATAACGCCATTATTCCCGATTTTTAGATCTGAAGTTTTTGCGACATATAAAGTTCTGAAAGCGAAATCCTTAAACTCGTTTTTATTGGAAGCTCCTATTTTGCGTAAAAAATTCTCACCTTCTTGTGATGGACCCCATTCAAAATACCCCGTCTTTTCATCTGTTATATAAAAAGCATTGCCAATTGAGGATATGACTAAATCGAAATCAGCCGATAAATACTGGTCATTGTGAATTGCTAAAACTTTTTCAGGGATATTAAACTTAGGAGCCATCTCTTTGACTTTTGCCAGGCCAAGTGTGCGACTTCGCATACACTTAACCCTTATTTCACTATGGCCGTCAGTAAATAATCTGTGCCCGCCTTTTTTGGCAAGTTTACATTCTACTCTTACAACCTTTCCCGTCGGCTTATGAAGTGCTCTCACATCAATATCGTGAAAACCAATCTGTGCATTCATCATCGGCTTATCAACTTGCCAGGTATCTCTTGGTAAAATTTCTTGCAAAGCCATCATTACCGAAAATTCAAAAGCTTTACCCCTAATCATCGGAACTACCTTTGGTTCATATAAAGTTTCAGTCAAATACAAAACCGGAATATTGTATTTTTCGCAGTAATCTTTAACTTTTTCTTCCCAGCTTTTTCCCATAGTTTTAGAAATTAATAAAAAAATCACCAATCCTTAAAGAAAGGGCTTTGCAAACTTTTTGAATATTCTCAAGTGTAATATTTTTCTCAGCTCGTTCAATCATGCCAATATAAGTTCGATGAACTCCGGCGCGATTTGCCAATTCTTCCTGTGACAAGCCCAGTTTAGTTCGTTCTTTGCGGACTCTTTGGCCAAATTTAATTAAAATCACTTTCTTCATATCTGTAGTATGCGCACTTGCTAGTTTTGATTCTACATACTATAGTTAGCATAGGATTGTTAGAAAATCATATCCGGATAATAGATTTACATTTTGTTCACAACACAATTTTATCAAATGGAAACCGAAAAAAATTCAAAAGTAATTTACCCAATAACGATTGGAGATTTACAAAACGACGCTATTAAAAGAATAGGCAGGAAATTGAATAACAGTGAATTACACACTGCTAAAAAGTGCATTGAGTGGGGATTATCATCAATAATAGATATTACTCTAAAATCTGCTATTGACGAGGCTGTTGTCCGCTGGAGAATTAAGAACTGATGATTTTGTCTATGATGGCGTTTAGTTCTTCGGGGGAATAAAATTCAATCAAAATACTGCCGCGGTTGTCTTCCTTGGCAAGTTTTACGCGGGTGCTTAAATAGTCCTCCAGCCGCGATTCTATCAGTTTAAATTCCGGATCCAATACTTTTTTTCCAACCTTCTTTGAGACGCCCTTCATCTGCCGACCTATGCTTTCCGCCGCCCTGACCGTCAAATTTTTTTCCAGAATGTCTTTATATAGCGCCATCCTCTGATTTATATCCTCAACGGATAAAACCGTTCTGCCGTGACCCTCGGAAATTTTCCCCTCCACAACCGCTTTTTGAATTTCAACCGGCAATAGCCCAAACTCTTTGTGAAGCCGTTCAAAACTGCGGGCTCTTTCAAGCGGATTCAAATCGGATCTTTGAACATTTTCCACCAAGGCCAATTCTAATTTTTCTTGGCTGTCGGTTTTTTTCCTGATAATCGCCGGCACAAAATCCAAGCCGGACATTTTTGCGGCTCTCAATCGTCTTTCGCCGGCAATTAATTCGTAAGAGACCTTAATGCCCGACGGACCTTCCTGCTCCAATTTGGTAACGATAATGGGCTGTAAAATGCCGTGCTCGCGAATCGAGCCGGCCAAGGACTTTAGTTCGTCTTCATCAAAATCGCGCCTCGGCTGAAGAGGGTTTTGTTTTATTCGGTCGATCTCAAGCAAAAAAATGCTTTCCTTATGCCGCGGCTGATCGCCGTCATTTTGCTTGGTGGCGTCTTGCTGCCGATTGGCTGATGACGATCTGGGGATTAATGATTCCAAACCCTTTCCCAATGCTTGAAATTTCATATGATTGGTTTATCTAAATTAATTATTTCCTGCGCTAATAATCTATAGGCGCCGCCACCGGTCGAAAAAGGCGCGTATTGCAAAATGACTTTTCCGAAACTCGGCGCCTCGGCGAGCGATACCGAACGGGGAATCAACGTGTCAAAAACATATCCCGGGAAATTGCGGCGCACTTCTTTGACAACTTCCCTGCTCAATCTTTGCCTCTTGTCATACATGGTCAGTAGCACTCCTTTTATTTTCAACTCCCGCCCTAAATTATCGCGTATTAAATTAATTGTTTCAAGTAGCTGCCCCAATCCTTCCAGCGCGTAATACTCGCATTGCACCGGAATAATCACTTCCTCGGCTGCCACCAAACCATTGATGGTCAAAAGGCCGAGCGAAGGCGGAGAATCAACAATAATATAGTCATAATTCGTCCTGATTTTTCTCAACAGATCGTACAGGCGCCATTCGCGGCGCTCGAGATTTATCAATTCAACCGACGCGCCGGCTAACGCCGGCGCCGCCGGAAGAAGATCGTAGCCGAACAGACCGGTTTTTTGGATAATCTCGTCCGGCTCCACGAATTCCGCCAAGGAATGATACAAGTGCCTATCCAGTTTCCGCCAATTGACGCCGACGCCCACAGTGGCATTGGCCTGCGGGTCCAAATCAACCAGTAAAACATACTTCCCGAGCGCCGCAAGATAGGCGCCGAGATTTACCGCCGTAGTGCTTTTCCCGACGCCGCCTTTTGCGTTAACAACGCTGATAACTTTCGCCATGTTGATATCTTTACTATAAGATATTTTTGTGGCAATATCAATAATAAATTTTGTTTTACGGAACAATTTTCGGGCGAGTGGTGGAATGGCAGACACGCACGACTCAAAATCGTGTGCCGCAAGGCATGAGGGTTCGACTCCCTCCCCGCCCATAAAACATAAAACCCCGCAATGCGGGGTTGTTGTTTCTAAATTAGTCGATATGCAAACCGTCATGTTTGACGGTCTTTCTTTTTCTTTTTTCCAAATAGTCGCAAGGATCTTTTTCCGGACACTTGCCGTAGGTGACGCACTGTGGCTCCACAAATCCCTCAAAAATCGGCATCGCGGTTTTTATATACTTCGCCATCGCCCAAGCGATGTGGCGAATTTCCAATTGCGCCTTTTCACAGGTTCTCTTGCCGATGGCGTGAATAGCGTTCCAACCATTGACATGAATCCAGTCGTAAACCATTAAGGAATGCGGGACGACCCCGATGGCCTCACTCCTTGGCATGTTCCTTTGTATCAATTTTATATACAAAGACATCATTTTCATGTACATCTCTCTGTATTTGTCCGCAAAATCAGATCTTTTAATAGACGCGGGAGCAAACATCCGACTAAAGGGATTATCAAAATCGGCTTGAGCGGCGTCATAAATTGGTTCCACCGATTGATTCCAGGTTCTCTGGCGCGTCGCCTGATGGAAACAGGCCAGCGACATTTTTACCAAAAATTCAAAATGGATGTGTTTCAGATTGGCTAATTCGGCTTCATTCCGATTTTTAACCGCTTCGTGAATTGTTCTTGCCGTTATTGCACCAATTAACCACGGCTGATAAACAAGCGCTACTTTGCAATCTTTGGCGGCATATTTGTCGACGAGGCGATCCATGGTTAAATTTTTATCGGCAAAAAGTTGAGACGACGGATACCACGCGAGCGGTTCATAATTGGCGCCAAAGTCCTCAAAAAGATACGGCGCCACCTCATGGGCAAACCTCCACATTTCTTCAACAACAAACCACACTATATATGGCGTCACATCTTTATTTGACGCCGCCCTTAAATGGCATAACTCTCTGGCGCTAAGCGCGGTCTGGATATTGGTTTTAGTGTAAAGCGGTAAAATATACCGGGCGTCTTCTCCGGGGATACCGGCCGCCGACATTTCCTGATAAAATTCAAAACTTTCCGATAAAATATCCCATGCGATGGAGATGTATTTATCATCTATAATTTTCTTCGGCAGATAAAACCCTCGATCCGGCTTGGCGCGCCTTAAGGACTGCTGCAAGTGTGAGGCGAATTCCGGCAGGCAAAGCTGAAGCGTGGCCGACCGGGGCAGATTTTCAATGCTGAAAATAAATATTCCCTGATCGCCAACCGAGCCGTGGCCCATCCCGAAACTATTCTTCAAAACCGCCTTGCATTTTTTGTCGCGCTCCTCCGTAGAAAGAGCCAAAAGACCCTCCAAAATTTTAGCTGAAGAGTCCTCTTCGAAACAGCCCAGCGCTCCGGCCGCGGCAATCAACTGCGGATCGCCGCAAGTTGCCATCAAACTAACCTTTAAATCGCCCATCTCACACCTCCTATTAAAATGTTAAATAACCCCTATTTTTGATAGAGGTTAGATTACTCCGCACTAAGTAAAAAATCAAGAGTCAGCCGCGGCCCAGTTTTTTCAGCGCCGCTTTGACCTTATCTTCCACGCTTTCCATTTCCTTCGGCAATTCGTTAAGAATATTCCTAACATCGCCCGCTTTGTAGCCCAAAGACACCAGCGCCTCAAAGGCGTCTCCCATTTCTTTAAATCTTCCTCCCTTTTCCAAAACCACCGTTTTGGCCAATTTGGTTTTCAGTTCCAAAATCAATCTTTGCGCCGTTTTCCTGCCGGACCGCGGACCGATGCCGGAAATGGAAATAAGCGTCTCAAAAAAATCCACCTCTTCGTTATTTAAAAATCCATATAAATCCATAGCGTCTTCACGGACACAAAGATGAGTCCAAATTTTAACTGTTTGGCCAATTTCCGGAATTTTCACCAAAATTCCGCTATGAGAAAAAACCTTATAGCCGACACCATTAATGTCAACCACAAAAAATTTATCGTTTTTGTCTAAAATTTTACCTTCAAGATGAGAAATCATAAATTTTTTCTTCTTCTATAAGTATAACTAAAATTTGCCAAAATTAGAAATATAATATAGTATAGCACTTGGTTAATTTCTAATTTCCAATTTTTAATTTCCAATCAATTTCTAATGTTTTAATTCTTTAAACATTAATTCATTAGGGGCATTCATTGAAAATTGAAAATTAAGAATTGAAAATTTTATTCAATATATGCCAATAACAAAATCGGCCGAAAAGGCCCTAAGACAAAACAAAAGGCGTCACATCAGAAATGTGAAGCAATCGCGATCGCTTAAAGACGAAGTAAAATCGCTGAAAAAACTGGTGATCGCCAAAGACAAAAAAGGCGCCGGCGAAGCGTTGCCGAAGGTTTACAAAGCGCTGGACAAAGCGGCAAAAAACAATCTCATCAAGAAAAACACCGCGTCAAGAATGAAATCACGCTTAACCAAAACGGTTAATAAACTGTAGAAAAATAAAATCCCAAATTTTGTTTTCGCAGAACTCTCGGGGCGATTTTGGATTGGTCCCCGCCTTGGCGGGGCAAAATCGCGAGAGTGAATGCGCCGAGCCGCTGGAGCGAGGCGACATGTTTCGGAGAAAACAAAATTTGGGATTTTATAATACTAATTTTCTACAATTCCGCAATTAAAAGGGATAGCGCGGTCTTGGCGTCGGAGTCACTGGTTTTGAGCGTTAAATCCAAATCAATAATCCGCGACAAAATTGTTTTCAGTTCTTCAATGGAAAATAATTTTGCCGCGGTTTTTGTTTTTTCCAAAACAAAGGGATGGAGTTTTAGTTCCGCCGGATTATTCGGATTCATCTTAAATCTTAAAAGGTTTCTGACCTGCCAGGCCAGCAAACCCAGCATTTCCGTTGGTTTTTCACCGCCATCCAATGTTTTGTAAAGCGCCGCTAGCGCTTTTTTCTTATCCTTTCTGGCCATGGCGTCGGTTAATTCAAAAACTTTGTAATCGGCGCCGGCCGCCGCCAATTCTTCAACCTGCGATTTGCTCAAAACACCTTTCACTTTGTAATCTGCCAATTTTCTGATTTCCGAATCAAGCCGCCAAAGATCGGCGCCGCGATTGGCCACCAAAAAATCAATCGCGTCGCTCGCGAAATCTATATCCAAAGAATTGGCGAATTGCCGCGCCCATGACTTAATCTCGTATTCTTTCAGTATTTTGAAATTCTGGGATTGATTCGGCTTGGCGGTAAGATATTCAAAAAGTTTATCTTTATTGGAGCCGCCAAAATGAATAATAAGAAAAATTATATCTTGGAATTTATCCGCCAAAGGCGCCTGCTTTGGCTGGAAAAATTCTAAAATCTTTTCCGAGTCGGCGGAGAATATGTTTTTTAAAATAATCAATTTTTTTTCTGGAATTAGCGAGCCCGCTCTGGCTGTTTCAAAAAAATCATCTATCTTACTTTCTTCTAAATCAATCTCAGCCAAATTAAAACCGCTAGGATTTTTGGCTTCATATCCTTTTACTATTTCCTTGATTTTTTGGTTGATTCTATAAGAATCTTCGCCGTATAAAAATATTATCATAACTTTTGGCAGGCGGGGCAAAAATGCGCCGATCGCTGGCCAATTTTAACTTTTTCAATTATGCCGCCGCATCGATTGGGGCATCTGGCGCCCGTCCTTTGATAAACCAACCGCGCCTCTCCATAATGGCCCGGCTTGCCGGCCGTATCTCGATAGTCGTAGGTGGAAGTCCCCCGCAATTTTACCGCCTTTTTAAGAATTTTTTTACCGGCGTTAAAAATTCGCTTTAATTTTTCGTTATTTAATTTTTCCGTTTTGACAAGGGGATGGATTCCGGCGACAAATAAAATCTCGTCGGCATAGATGTTGCCGATGCCGGAAACGATATTCTGGTCCATTAAGATTTTCTTGATCGGTCCCCGTTTTTTACTGATTAAACTCTTAAACTCATTAAACTTGATCGTTAATGGATCGGGCCCGATATTTTTCACATCTTCAAGATTTTTAAAATCTTCTTTTTTAACCGCTAAAATTTTCCCGAATTTCCTCATGTCGGAAAATGCTATCATCTTGCCCTTAGACAAGAAAAACATGGCGCGGATATAACTGTTTACTTTTTCCGCCAACGCCCCTTTTTGTTTTGACACCCATTTTCCGTCTCGCCTTTCCCATTCCCCAACAAGAAGATGTCCTGTCATTTTTTGGTGGATAAGCATTTCCTCATTTCCGGATAAATCAAAAATTATATTTTTTCCGATTCTCCAAATCTTGATTATTTTCCTCCCCTTCACTTCCTTTCTAAAACCATTGAAACCGCCCGGTGAACGCCAGAATGATTTCGGCCAATCAGTCATAACATTGGTTATAGTCGAGCCCTTAACTTTCTTGTTTAAATCGTTAACGATTGTTTGTACTTCTGGAAGTTCGGGCATGTAGTTCCGCCCAATTGCCGCCGCTTTTTGCTTCGGCGGTAATGGGCGCTTTTAATTTTATTACGCCTTCCATTAGTGCCATAATTTTCGGCGTTACTTTTGCAATCAAATTTTCCTTGACTTCAAACAGCAATTCGTCATGAACCTGCAGCAACATCTTGAAGTTGTCGCCAAAATTTTCTTTTCGCGCCCACCGATCAATTGCCGTCATCGCCTTCTTTATAATATCGGCCTCAAGTCCTTGAATCGGCATATTAACCGCTATTCTTTCCGCTTGGGAGCGCAACCTATAATTGGGAGAATTCAGTTCCGGCAAATAGCGGCGGCGGCCCAGAAAAGTGACTGCAAAACCGTTTTGGCGCGCGTCGGCTTTTAATTTTTCCATATATTGGGCGACACCGGAAAAATCCCTCAAATATTCGCCGATGAATTTATCCGCCTGTTCCCGACTAATACGGGCCGATTCCGAAAAACTCTGGCCGCCCATGCCGAAAATGATGCCAAAATTAAGTTCCTTGGCGGCAAAACGCATTTCCGGAGTCACCTTGTCCAGCGCGACATTATTTATTTCCGCCGCCGTAAATTTGTGGATATCCAATCCTTTGGCAAATGCCTCGATCATTTTTGAGTCGTCGGCCAGAGCGGCGATAATTCTTAATTGGATTTGAGAATAATCGATGGAAACAAACTGATACCCCGACTCGGCTATAAATGTTTCTCTAATTTCGTCGCCAAAACCGCCATGGGCCGGAATGTTTTGTAGATTCGGATCTTGACTGGAAAGGCGGCCGGTCGCCGTCCCCATTTGATTGTAGGTGGTGTGAATGCGACCCTTTTTATCCATTAATGCAGGTAATGCGTCGGCATAAGTTGACTTCAATTTCGCCAGTTCGCGATAATTTAAAATATATTCGATAATTTTGTGCCGGCCTTTCATTTTTTCCAATTCTCCGGCATTGGTTGAAAGCGCGCCGCCGGGCGTCTTTTTTATCCGCCCGCCTTTCATCGATCCCGTAATTTTCAATTTTTCAAAAAGAATTTCCGCCATCTGTTTCGGAGAATTTATGTTAAATTCTTCTCCGGCCGATTCATATATTTCTTTTTCCAGCATCGCCAATCCACCTTCTAATTGTTTGCTGATTTTATTCAATTTTTTCCCGTCAATTTTAACGCCAATCTCTTCCATTTTTGCCAAAACTGGAATCAGGGGCATTTCGATTTCTTCAAAAATATATCGGGTTTCGGTTTCCTCAAGACGCGCCGACAGAATCGGTTTCAATCGCCTTAAAATACCTATTTGAAGCGCCAGATCCTCATCGGAATCATCCGCAACCGATTCTCCGAATTCTTTGAGAGCTAATTTCGCGATTCCATAGTCGCGCTCGCCCGGATTCAAAACATAGGTCGCAATGGCGGCATCAAATTCCACTCCTTCCAAATTAATATTTTCCTGCCATAGCGCTTTAATAAGCGGTTTGAAATCGCATCCGACTTTTTTGATTTTTTTGTCGGATAAAATTTTCGCTACACTCGAAAAATTATTGTCCAGAACATAAACGCTTTCGCCATCGCCCATCGCCAGCGACTCCAAGTTGCCGTTTTCTTGAAGTTTGTAAGATAAAAAAATTTCTTGATTATTTTTCAGTTCGTCATTCAGTTTTATAAAACTTAAATCCTGAGGAATTTTTTTGTATGCGATGCGCGCCTGTTTTTTTTCCGACATCGGCAACGACCCCTGCTCGCCGGCGGGCTTCAATCTCTCAATCAAACTGACAAACCCCAATTCCCTGAATGCTTCGGCGGCTTTATTTTTAACCTAGCCATCTTCTTGTCGTTTTGCAATTTTTCCACCACAGAGTCACTGACGCCCTCAATTTCATTATCGTCTATCGCTTTATAAAGTCCCTCAAGCGTCTGATAGCGATTAAATAAACTAATGGCGGTTTTTTCTCCAATACCTTTAACGCCGGGGATGTTATCCGACGGGTCGCCCTTCAGACCTTTAAAATCGTTCAACTGATCCGGCTTCAGCCCCCCAAATCTTTCCATAACTTTCTTTTCATCGTAAAGAATTGGATCGCTCAAACCGCGCTTCGGCGTAAAGACCTTGACGCCCTTACCAACAAGTTGAAGCGTGTCCATGTCGCCGGTGAGGATTAAGATTTCAACATCTTTGTTGTTTTCCAGTTTTTTAACTATGGTGCCGATGATGTCATCCGCCTCGTAGCCGGATTTTTCATAAGTCGGAATCCCAAACGCTTTAAGAATTTCTTTCACTCGCGGAATTTGAGCGTATAAATCCGGCGGCGCTTCGGGCCTTTTGGCCTTGTATTCTTTATATTCTTTGTGGCGAAAAGTCGGCTCGGCCATATCAAAAGCGGCGGCCATGTAGTCGGGCTTAAATTCATTGATGGTTTTAATCAAAATGGAAGAAAAACCAAAAACGGCGTTCACCATCTCGCCGCCCTTGGCCGTCAGCGGCGGCAAAGCGTGATACGCGCGATGGATCAGAGCGTAAGCGTCGATTAAAATGAATTTTTTCATGGTTTTATAAAAAAATAATATAAATTATTTTCCGAAGCTTATGAAGCCATTTTGGCATGGTCTCCGCCTTGGCGAAGCAAAATGAGCTTCATCGGACAGCGAGGAAGCCGCTGGGCGACCGAGCGCGCGAGAAAAATGATTTATATTGTTTTTAATATTCTGTTACTATGGCAATTTTTCTTTTGTTTGCTCCCAAATTCTCTAATTCTATTTTTAAAATTTCGCGCGGCAGTATTGTTCTCACTTTATCCGCCCATTCGATGGCGACAATATTTTCCGGATTTTTAATAATATCTTCAAACCCCAATTCAAGAAGTTCTTCTGGATTCTTTAGACGATAGGCGTCGATATGATAAAAATTCTTGTATCTACTCAGTGCGATAGAAAAATCTTTTTGTATAACAAATGTCGGACTCAAAACGCTTTCTTTTACTCCCAATCCTCGGGCGAAGCCCTGAATAAACGAGGTCTTGCCGGCGCCCAAATCGCCTTCAAAAGCGATGACCATCGCCCGCCCTATTTTAATCGGTTCTTTCGCAAGTGATCTTGCCAAGGCAACTCCCGCCTTTTTCGTTTCTTCCGCCGATTTGGTGATTATTTCCACCGCTTGCGTCGTTTCCATATTGCCTCCATCGTAGCAAATAAACCCAAAATTAAAAAGGGCGGTTTTTTTATTCTATTGGTCTTAATGCTATTCGGACGATCGTTGAAATAGCATTAAACAGCGCACAAACTAAGATAAAGAAAAACACGAACCATCCACAACTCCGTCTTTGTTATTTCTCAATTTCAATTCCGGTATCGTCTAAAATTCTTTTGATAATTTTCGGATGTAAAATTTTACTGCCATGAAATGGCACGGTTGCCCGAATGCCCTTGGTATTTTTGTATATTTTATGGCTGCCGCTTTGACGGGAAAAAATAAAACCGGCTTTTTCAAGCGCGGCTATTATTTCTTTGGCTGTTACCTTGGGGAGTCCAGACATTTCAAATCGCTACTTCCACGGTGGATAAACTAATGGATTTTGTCTCCGGCAATTCTTCCCTATTGGTAAGCCGATCCGCGATATGCAATTTAATAGCGTCTTTTATATTTTGAACCGCCTCTTCGTATGTCTCTCCTTGGCTGCAGCAACCTTGTAACTCCGGGCAAAAAACAAAATAACCGTCACTATCTTGTTCAACAATAATTGAGAAATGGTAATTACTCATAGTGCCTATACTGTAACAAGCCCCCTGCTTAAAGTAAAGCATCTAAATAAATTTCAAAATCTTTATTTATTTCGTGAATTTGAAAGTGGAAAGGATTTGCTCAAATAATTTAACGCCCGATTCATTCACCCCCAAGTGAGTCGCTACTATTGTGATTTTTCCATTGTCTATCATTACCTCTTGATATCCTTTTAATTGAGCAAGCGGGCCGTCTTGTTCTGTAAATTCATAACTTTTCTCTGCTATTTTTAGATTACCAACGATAATTTCTTTCGATGAAAGAGGGCTTCTATTTAATCCATTCTGATACTGAATAATTCGCTGGCCACTTTTTGTCACAACACCATCTATTTTTACAATTTCCATAACGATTTCAGAAAATGTGTCTGTGTTATTAATACTCTCACAATACTTTATCTCATCCATTTCGTCGGATGGAAAAAGACTAAAAATCTCCGGGTCTATCTTATCGGGGCCACAGTTAGCAAATTTATTTTTCTGATATTTCACTTCAAATCCATATTGCTCATTTTTATATGTCTGCCAGTTAGCGGTTTCGTCTTTCGGCCACCAATAGTAAGAGCCGTACGAAATACTACTCAATATTAAAATTCCGATAATAATCAATATTGTAGTTTTCATTGTTTTATTTAAGTTTGTAATTTTTATTGCAAGTTACTTCCCTAAATGTGCTTTAAATAAATAAGATCATCCTTCATAAATATCTTCCGCTTCCGCCAGTACTTTTTCCCTAAAAAACTTACTCAGCGATTGCGGAGTTAAAAGATCGACTTTTTTACCTATAAATTCTCCCAATTTTCTTTGAATTCGAACCAACTCAAAAAATCCTATTTTGATAATAGCATAATCACGGCAAAATAAAAAAGGGCGCGAAGCGCCCTAATATTGAATTGTCCGGCAATTTATATTGCCGTAAATGTCCTGCGCGCAAACCGTTGTCGGTTCTGGCACATAGCGCGCCGGAGGCGGCGCATAGTACGGTGGGGGCGGCGCGGCGTAATATCCACCGCGATATTGCGGCTGCGGATAGTGGTATTGAACCGCCGGCCCGTGGATCATTGGTGGCCCAGTTACCACTCTCGGCGCCCAGATGGTGCCGATCAAAAATCCACCCAACAGCGCCGCCCCGACGGAAAACCCATCGGCGCGAGCCGGCTTAGAAGTCGCCGCGATAAAAAAACAAACAACTAAAAAAACGCAAATTGTCTTTTTCATAAAAACCTCCTTTCTTCTCTATATTGTTAGTTTTCAAACATCAAATTTCAATGTTTATATTATACGCTTAAGTAATTCATTTGTCAAATTCACTTATTTTCAACAACTTATCCACAAAAAATTTGACTCCCCACTCTTAATATTGCCAATATACCACTATGTTCAAGGGGGAAGAAAAACAAGAAGATCTGCTGATAAAAGTTCGTCGCCGGGAAGAAGAAGCGCGGGCGAAGCTTTTAGCGGAAAAAATGAATTTTCCCTATCTTGATCTGGCTTTCATCCCAATTGAAACTGACGCCCTAAAATTGATCCCTCGGGAAAAGGCGGAGAAGGCCAATGCCGCTGCCATAAACATAGAAGCCAAGACATTGCGTCTTGCCGTTTCGGACCCGGAAAATCCCGCCGCCAGATTGTTAATCAAGGAACTGCAAGTCGCCGGCTATTCGATAAAAATTTTTATCGTTTCGGAAACGGGATTAAAAAAAGCGCTATCCCACTACCCGCCGCCGGAATTGGATAAGGAAATAACCGGACAGGTGCAAATCTCAAACAACCTGCTATCGAATTTCCAAAAACAAATCATTGGCGTCAAAGACCTAAAAACAACCATCGCAGGATTGTTTGAAGCAAAAACATCCCAGATTATAGAAGCACTTTTAGCGGGCGCGCTGATTTTAAAGGCCTCGGATATTCACTTGGAACCGGAAGAGGCGACGGTTCGCATCCGGCTCCGCCTCGACGGGGTTTTGGAAGATGTGATAGAAAAAGCGCAAGACGGCAGATTCAGCGTCATCTCCGACGACATTAATATCGAAATAAGAACCTCGGCATTGCCCGGCGCCTACGGTGAAAATATCGTCATGAGAATTCTGGACCCTCGCGTCATTAAAATTGATGTGGATAGTTTGGGGATAAGAGAAGATGATTTGGAAATTATCAATAAAGAACTGCAAAGGCCGACCGGCATGATTCTCACCACCGGCCCCACCGGCTCCGGCAAAACCACCACTCTTTACGCCTTTATCAAAAAAATTCTGACCTCCGATATTAAAATTATCACCATTGAAGATCCTATCGAGTACCGCATCGACGGGATATCCCAAACCCAGGTGGAACCGGACAAGGGCTATACTTTTGAAAATGGATTAAGATCCATTGTCCGCCAGGATCCGGATGTTATTCTGGTTGGAGAAATTAGGGATTACGAAACGGCGGAAATTGCCGCCCACGCCGCTCTCACCGGACACCTTGTTTTTTCCACTCTGCATACCAACGATGCCATCGGCGCCATCCCCCGCCTGATTGATTTGGGGATAAAACCGCCCGTCATCGCGCCCGCCATTAACTTGCTGATGGCGCAACGGCTTCTGCGAACGGTCTGTAAAAAATGCGCGACCAAAAGACCTTTAACCGAAGCGGAAACCCAAAATTTCAAAAAGATATTAAACAATCTGCCGCCGAGAGTTGATTTTAAATTTGACGAAAGAACCACCATATTGGAAGCGCGCGGTTGTGAAAATTGCCACAATGGTTATTTGGGACGCGCCGCCATAGTAGAATTATTCAAAGTTGACGATACCGTGGAACGGCTGATTTTGGAATCACCAACCGAAGCCAAATTGAGGGAATCGGCGCTGAAAAGCGGCATGGTAACCATGACGCAAGACGCAGTTATAAAAATAACAAATGGGACCACCACGATTGAAGAGGTGGAGAGGGTAATGGGAAAAATGGGATAGTCGTTCTTAATAATCTCGAGGCAATAGTCCTTCAAGCAGGCTTGAAGGGATAGGACCAATTTGTGTAATAACCTAGCCGAAACCGGGCTACCGCTTGGGACGAGTACATTGGCCAGGATAAAGTTAAAGCCAATCTGAAAATCCTTTTGGAAGCGGCCAAAAAACGGGCCGAACCCATTGATCATTTGCTCTTATACGGACCCGCCGGCCTTGGCAAAACCACCTTGGCGTATATCGTGGCGCGAGAGATGGGCGCCAATATCAGGATCACTTCCGGGCCGGCTATCGAAAAAGTCGGAGATTTAGCGTCCGTACTGACAAATCTCAATAGTGGAGATATTTTATTTATTGATGAAGCGCACCGGTTAAACAAAACGATTGAGGAGGTTCTCTATCCGGCAATGGAAAATCGCATATTGCATATTATAATAGGAAAGGGTCCTTCGGCAAGGACGCTTCAGCTTGATTTACCGCCCTTTTCACTCATCGCGGCCACCACGCGCGTCGGCCTATTATCCAATCCTTTGCGTTCCAGATTCGGCGTTACTTTTCGGCTTGATTTCTATACTCAAGAAGACATTGAAAATATCTTGAAAAGATCTGCGGCGCTGATGAGTTTGTCGGCCGAGCCGGACGCATTGAGGCAAATCGCCATTTCTTCCCGATTCACACCCCGTGTCGCCAACCGCCTGCTCAAAAGAGTCCGCGATTACGCGGAAGTGGAAGGCGTCGGCATTATAACTCAAGAAATGACGCAAAAAGCGCTGGCGCTATTGGAAGTTGACCATCTGGGCCTCGAACTGACCGATCGCCGGCTCATTGAAGCGATTATTAAAAAATTCAACGGCGGGCCGGTCGGCCTTCAAGCGCTGGCCGCCGCCACCTCGGAAGAGTTGGATACCATTGAAGATATAAATGAGCCCTATCTGCTTCAAATCGGATTCCTGCAACGAACGGCGCGCGGCCGCATCGCCACCAAACTCGCCTACGAGCACCTGGGTTTCCAGCTCCCCCCGGAAAACCAGAGTTTATTATAAAAAACACTTATTGACTTTTAGTGAATTTTTGCTACACTATAAATATCACCAACGGAAAAGATCCCCCTATGAGGTTTTGTCCTCATGGGGCCTTTTTTTGCTCCACACTATTATTTTACTACTTTTTTCTCAAAACAAAAACAAAAGCGGCGCTACTGCGCCGCCGATTTTCATTCTGGAAACTAAATTAGTCTTTTTTGTCCGGATGGTAGAGTAGATTGGCAATATAGCTGAAAATAACTAAAGTGATAGTGCCAACAACCAACGCTATTATCATCAATCCCAATCCTCTCATTAGTATTAAAAAAGGGGGGGGTATTTTATCCCACGACCATATGCCAACAAAGGCACTGGGTATTGCTATTATCCAGGGTGCTCTTTTGCGAGAAACATTGTACCCTATAGCACCTGAAATTGCGCCAACCAAAACAGCAACTGCAATCAAAATCGCAACCGTCTCCATCTCCATAAAACCTCCTTATTTTAATGAACTTTAATCAACTTTTACCGCATTATTACACGGCAATATTATTGTGTCAATGGTGAAAAAATATAAATATTATAGTATATTTACTGCAATATGTCTGGGCATTCAAAATGGTCAACAATTAAGCACAAGAAAGCGATAACCGACGCTAAAAGATCAAAGGTTTTTTCAAAAATCACCTCGCTCATTACTATCGCCGCCAAAAAAGGCGGCAACCCCGCCGACAACCCCACCCTACGGACCATGATTGAAAATGCCCGCGAAGTAAATGTGCCCAAAGAAAATATCGAGCGCGCCATCAAAAGAGGAACTGGAGAAATCACCGGCGCCGCGCCGGAAGAAGTTATTTACGGCGCCTTCGGCGCCGGCGGCGTTGTCATTTTAATAACCGCCATCACCGACAATAAAAATAGAACATTGGCCGAAGTCAAAAAAATATTATCCGACCACAACGCCAAATTCGCCGAACTCAATTCCATCCAGTGGATGTTTCGCCGCGATGGCGCCGATTGGGCCCCCAACAATCCCATTAAAATAGAAGATGAAAATGTAAAAAAAGAATTGGAGACGCTCTACGGCGCCATAGATGAGCAGCAAGATGTAAGTGAAATTTATGATAATATTGGGGATTGATCCGGGCACAACCAGAATTGGTTACGCAATAATTGATAAAAAAGACGCCGACACTCTCGTCATATTAACCTATGGGTGTTTGGAAACCAAAAATAAAGAACAAAAAGATCGCCTGAGTGAAATTTCCGTTTTCGTCGCCGATCTGATTTCCAAATATCGGCCGGAAATTTTAGCGATTGAAAAATTGTTTTTTACCAAAAATGCCAAAACGGCTTTTACGGTATCGGAAGCGCGAGGCGTTATCATCGACCGCGCTAATTCGCAAAATATACGAATATTCGATTTCACGCCTCCGGAAGTCAAACTGGCCGTTGCCGGCTACGGAAAAGCGGAAAAAGATCAGGTGAGAAAAATGGCCTGCCGTATTTTAAAAATTGAAAAACCGCCCAAATTAGACGACGCCAGCGACGCCCTTGCCATCGCCATAACGGCTTGCTATACTATCCCTAAATTATTCATTAATAAATAAAACATGGCTTCAAAATATCTCCTAAGCAATGAAAGCGGTTTGGATTTCGCCGATGACTTAGAAGATTCAGAGGTCTCGGAAATGGGCGAAGAAGACGCGGAGATTGGCGGCTTCAAAACCAAGAGTGTCAGCACGGACGACGACTGGCTGGATAACGCCGATGAAGAATTAGAAGATTTTAAGGAAGAATAAATAAAATAACCCCGCCATTTTCATAGGCGGGGTTATTTTATTTTGATTTTTACAAAACGCTTTTTGCCCACTTGCAGTATAGCGTCTTTTTTTATAGATATTTTTGCCCTCGGATCGTTAATAATCTTGCCGTCCAATTTTACCGCGTTCTCTAAAATCAATCGGCGCGCCTCGCTTTTTGATTTTACCAGCAACATTTCTGATAATAAATTTAAAATATTGCGCCCCTCATCGGACAATATTACCGTTGCGATTTTATCCGGAAATTCTTTTTTAGAAAATACTCTTTCAAATTCCAACGCCGCCTTTTCAGCTTTTTTCTCGCCGTGATAGATTTTTACTATTTCACCGGCCAGTTGCATCTTAATGTTCTTGGGATTTTCTCCGGATTTTAATTTCAAACCAATCTTTTCAATTTCCGAGTCGGGTACCATGGTCAGCGCCTCAAAATATTTTAGAATCAATGAGTCCGGAATGGACATAATTTTCCCGAACATGACATCCGATTTTTCCGCGACTCCTATATAATTGTTCGAGCTTTTACTCATTTTTTTGCTCCCGTCGGTACCCTCAATGAGCCGCGTCGTTAAAACATCCTGTTCCGGCATATCGTGCGCGCGCTGGACCCTGCGACCCATTAATAAATTAACTTTCTGGTCTTCGCCGCCAAGTTCAACATCGGCTCTAATCATCACCGAATCATAGCCCTGAAACAACGGATACATCATTTCACTTATGGCAATATCGTGATTATTCTCGATTCTCTTTCGAAAATCATCCCTTTTCATAACCTGCTGAACCGTAACGCTTGAGGTTAGATTGTAAAACTCTTGGGCGCCCATTTTACCAAACCACTTATTATTATAGTGAATTTCCGTTTTACCAATGTCAATAATTTTGCCAATTTGTTTCAAATAATTTTTTAAATTGCTTTTTATAGTTTGAGACGACAGCGCCTGTCTTGCTTCCATCCGGCCGGTTGGGTCCCCGATTCTCGCCGTAAAATCGCCGATAATTAAAACCGCCTGATGCCCCAATTCTTGAAATTGCCTTAATTTCAACAATGAAACCGCGTGGCCAAAATGAATATCGGGCGCCGTAGGATCAATGCCGAGCTTGATTCTTAATTTTTTACCGGACTTTAAAGCGGCCTCCAAATGGTCTCTGATAATCACCTCGGAAACCGCCCTGGTTAGAAGTGTTTTAATTTTTTCTTCGGCGACGACTTTCATAATTAAAACTCTACCAAATTATCAAACTTTTGCCAAACTGCCGCCCCATGTTGTATAAATACTGAAACATGTCAAAACAACGAAGATTTTTGCCCCATTTGGTATTTTGGATTGTTATGGTTTTTTTCTCGGCAGTTTTATTGTTTATTTTTTTATTTTTCTATTATAGCCGCCAATTGCCAAACCCCAATGCTTGGCAAGATAGAAGAGTTGTTCAGTCCACTAAAATCTATGACCGCGACAATGAACATCTTTTATACGAAATTCACGGAGAAGAAAAGAGAACTGTTATTCCCTTCAATGAAATGCCCCAGATGGTTAAAAACGCCACGCTGGCTGCCGAAGATGCTGAATTTTATCGGCACTCGGGTATTAACGCGCGCGGTATTATCAGGGCAATTATTAACGATATTAGGGGTGGTAATTTATCCGAGGGGGGTTCTAGCATCACCCAACAACTCATAAAAAACGCCTATCTGTCGCCGGAACGCACCTTCAACAGAAAAATTAAAGAACTTGTCCTAACCATCGCGCTGGAAAGAAGATATTCCAAAGATGAAATATTTAATTTTTATTTGAATCAAATTCCCTACGGGTCCAATTCCTACGGCATTGAGGCTGCGGCGGAAACATATTTCGGAAAACGATCTCGGGACTTAAATCTGACCGAGGCGGCATATCTGGCGGCTATGCCAAAGGCGCCGTCATATTTTTCACCTTACGGAAATCACAGACAAGAATTAAAGGCGCGCGCCAACCACATTCTTAATAGAATGCGCGAATTAAAATATATTTCCGAAGACGATTACAAAAATGCCTCTCAAACCAGCGCGAATTTTGTCGGTCAAAAAACCAACATGACGGCGCCTCATTTTGTTATGTTTGTCCGCGACTACCTGACGGAGAAATACGGAGAAGAAGTGGTGGAAAAAGGCGGATTGAAAGTTACCACAACTCTCAATTTTGAATTCCAAAAAATAGCGGAAAAGGTTGTGGCGGACGGCGCCAAGCGCAATGAATTTTACAACGCCAAAAACGCCTCTTTAGTTGCCATCGATCCGAAAACGGGTCAAATATTGGCCATGGTGGGTTCCAAAAATTATTTTGGTGAACCGGAGCCAATTGGTTGTGAGCCGGGAAAAAATTGCCAATTTGAGCCCAATGTCAATGTCGCCACCCGCTTAAGACAGCCGGGGTCTTCTTTCAAACCACTTGTTTACGCTACGGCGTT
>Ga0076093_105_pt1 | contig 27680 bp, 29 predicted proteins | sample RifGroC1_FD_68122 | JGI IMG/M metagenome (GOLD analysis project Ga0076093, IMG submission 68122) | Parcubacteria bacterium GW2011_GWC1_43_61
GTTTTGCCCCATTCCGATCCGGTGCATAAAATTTCCATCGTTTCTCGCGGCCGCGCCGCCGGCTACACTTTGAAACTTCCTTTGGAGGATCGCCATCTGCATTCCAAGAATGAATTTCTGGCCGATATGGCGGTGTTAATGGGCGGTTACGCGGCGGAAAAAATCGTTTTTAAAGAATTGACCACCGGCGCTTCCGATGATTTGAGAAAGGCGACCGATTTGGCGCGGCGGCTGGTTACCGAATACGGCATGTCGGAAAAATTCGGCCCGATTGCCTTTGGCGAAAGCGACGAAATGATATTTTTGGGCCGCGATTTCGGATCCGAAAAAAATTATTCCGAATCGGTGGCTCAAGAAATTGACAAAGAAGTCAAGAATTTTCTTTTTACGGCCTATGATACGGCCAAAAAAATTATTGCCCAGCGCCGGAAAAAACTGAAAGAAATCGCCGAGCGGCTCATTGAAAAAGAAACCATCGAACGCGACGAATTCAACGCGATTATGGTCGCGGCGTAAGCGTGGGCGCATAGCTCAATGGTAGAGCAATCGTCTTATACACGATCGGTTCCAGGTTCGAATCCTGGTGCGCCCAATGGAGGCGTTTAACAATGAAATAGGGGGCGTTTAGCTCAGTAGTTAGAGCGCTTCGTTGACATCGAAGAGGTCATAGGTGCGATCCCTATAACGCCCACAAAATGAACATTCCACTCAATATTATTTATGAAGACGATGCCGTCGTTGTTTTGAACAAACAGGCGGGGATTTCGGTTCATCCATCCATGAACGAGCCGCAGGGGACTTTATCCGACGCGCTGGTTGCCAAGTATCCGAAAATGAAAACAGTCGGCGACGATCCGATGCGGCCGGGCATTGTCCATCGTTTGGACAAAGACACCTCGGGGCTTTTAATAGTTGCCAAAAATCAGGAAGCGTTTGAATTTTTAAAAAGAGAATGGCAAGAAGGGCGAGTTATCAAAAAATATCTGGCCTTGGTCTGGGGGCGCCCGAAAGAAAAAGGGGAAATAATCTCGGAACTTGCCCGATCGCCCAAGGATTTTAGGAAAAGAATCGTGGTTAACCCCGGGAAAAATAAAAATAAAGAATTAAAAGGCAAATTGGCGATTACGGAGTATAAAGTAGTGAGAAAATATGCGAATTTTTCTTTGGTTGAAGTTTATCCCAAGACCGGCAGAATGCATCAAATTAGAGTTCATATGGCATCCATCGGCTGCCCCGTGGCGGGAGACAAAATTTATGGCGGGAAAAGAAAAAATCCGGAAGGACTGACTCACCAGTTTCTCTATGCTTTTTATTTAGGAATTGTTCTGCCTGGAAACAAAAAAATGGCATTTGAAGCCGATTTGCCGGAGGACTTGCGGGATATATTGACCAAACTGGAAAAATAATGGCATAATGAGCGGGATAAATTTATGGAAGATGCAATAAAAGGAGTGGTGATTGCCGTAAAGCATGGTCATGGAAAATCTGGCACTTTTACCGTGAGAAAAATTTCCGGCGGCATTGGCGTTGAAAGGGTTTTCCCGTTCCATACGCCGACCATCGATAAAATTGAAATTCTATCGCAGGCAAAGGTTCGCCGCGCCAAGTTATATTATCTAAGGGGTCGCATCGGCAAAAGGGCGAGAATGAAACAGGTGGAGCTTGCCGAAGTCGTCGCGCCGGTTGCCGAAGAAATTCCAGCAGCGGAATAAATAATGTATAATGGTTAACGGGGGCGAGTGGTGAAACCCGGTAAACACGCATGTTCGAGGGGCATGTGCCGCAAGGCTTGAGGGTTCAAATCCCTCCTCGCCCACAGGAAAGGTTTCACCCTTCGGGTGATCGTCCGAAGGACGACAAATCCTGTCCCGCGCACCAAAAAAAATGATAGATCTAAAACAATTCGCTTCGGCGTTAAACCAAATCTCTGAAGAGAAGGGCATTTCCTCCGGTAAAGTGCTCACTACCATAGAAATGGCTTTGGCTGCGGCTTACAAAAAAGAATACGGCGAAAAAGGACAGATTGTCCGCGCCAAATTTAACCCGAACACGGGCTCCGTTAAATTTTTCCAAATCAAAACCGTAGTTGATGAATTGATGTTGAAGCCGGAAGACGAAACAGATGAAGGCGAGCCCTCATTTACCAAGGATACGGAGGGTGAAGAGGACAAAAAAATCAGGTTTAATGAAGAGAGGCATATAATGCTTGATGAAGCGAAAAAAATAAAAAATGATATTGCCATAGGCGATGAAATGGAGTTCGCGCTTGAGGCGCATGAGGACTTTGGCCGCATTGCCGCCCAGACCGCCAAGCAGGTTATCATCCAGCGCATTCGCGAAGCCGAAAGGGAGGCGGTTTGGGAAGAATATAAAGATAAGGAGGGCGAATTGGTCAGCGGCATTATCCAACGGATGGAAATGAATAATATTTTTGTTGATTTGGGGAGAACGGTCGCCATTTTTCCGCGCGAAGAGCAGATTTTCAATGAAAAATATTATATCGGCGCCAGAGTGAAATTTTTCGTGTTGTCGGTTAATTCCGATCCCAAAGGACCAGGTATAGTTTTGTCGCGGTCGCATCCTAAAATGGTATCGCGACTTTTTGAGCTGGAAGTGCCGGAGATCGGCGCCGGCGCGGTGGAAATAAAATCAATTGCCCGCGAGGCCGGCAGCCGCACCAAAATTGCAGTTTTTTCCAATGAAGAGGGTATTGATTCGGTGGGCTCCTGCATCGGCCAAAAAGGAACGCGGGTGGGCGCCGTTTTGTCGGAAATCGGCGGCGAAAAAATAGATATCATCGAATGGGCGGAAGATCCGGAAATTTTTATTTCCAACGCCATGTCTCCGGCGAAAGTGACCAAAATCGAGGTTATGCCCAACCGGCATACCGCCAAAGTTTATGTTCCGGAAGACCAATTGTCATTGGCCATCGGCAAGGCCGGCCAAAATGTCCGTTTGGCGGCTAAACTTACCGGAGGAAATCGCTAAAGCGTCCGTGGAAGAATTGACCGAGGTGGAGGGCGTCGGCGCCAAGACCGCCGAAAAAATCTTGGAATCCGCGAAAAAATTATTGGAATAGAATTTTCTCTTGTGGATGGTTTGTTTGGCGGTTTTGGTGTATCTTCGCTATGCTCGATATAACAGGTTCACTCGGTAAAAATAAAAGTGAATAAATTCACTTTTGCTTTTTTCTCGCTGCCTGTTATAGAATTACTTTATGGCAGACGAGAAATGGTTTTTGAATGTCGGACAAATTGTTGAACAATTGGGCATTAAGCCGAATATGGTGATTGCCGATTTTGGCGCGGGGCATGGATTTTTTTCCATCGCTTTTGCCAAAAAAGCCGGCCATTCGGGCCAGGTTTTTGCCGTGGATATTCTACAGTCGGCGCTTGACGCCATTAAATCGCAGGCCAAATTGGAGGGGCTTTTTAATATAAAATTAGTCAAAGGTAATCTGGAAAAAGCGGGCGGGTCCGCGTTGGCCGATGAGAGTTGCGATATGGTTTTCATTGCCAATTTAATGTTTCAAGCGCCGAACAAAAAAGAATTGATAACCGAGGCGTGGCGCATTTTAAAAAATGGCGGAGAGCTGGCGATTGTTGAATGGAAACCGTATACAGAACTCGGTCCCCGGAAAGAAAATCGGCTTTCCGAAGAAGAATTGAAACAACTGGTTGCACCGGAGGGCTTTGCCGAATTAAAATCAATCAATGCCGGCAGTCATCATTATGGATTGGTTTTTATTAAAAATTAAATTTTTATTGCTATGCGGATTGGAAATCGTCAGATAACGACCGGACAAATAATCATAGTGGCCGCCATTGTGGCGATTATTTTGCTTCTGGGGTTGGTTTTTTCGGGCGTTTTGCCCGGCTCGCGGCCGACATCATCGCGGGTGACTTTAGAGATCTGGGGGCTTTTTGACGAACCGGCGGTTTGGCAGCCGGTTTTTGAGACCTATAAAAAAGACCATAATATTTTTTTCAATTACACTAAAAAAAATCCGGATATCTATGAACGCGATTTGCTTGAAGCCATGGCTTCTGGCAAAGCGCCGGATATTATTATGTTCCATTCTTCTTGGCTGCCAAAGCACGGCAACAAGGTTTCGCCCCTCCCAGAAACATTGATGACGGTTAGAAGTTTTCAGGAAACATTTCCCGATGTGGCAACCACCGATTTTGTTTCGCAAAGTAAAATTTACGCTTTGCCGGTGTGGACCGATGTCTTGACGATGTTTTACAACAAGGACCTGTTTAACACGGCCGGCATCGCCGTTCCTCCAAAGACCTGGGATGATTTTATCAAAGCGATTCAAAAATTGTCGGATAAAGACAAAGACGGAAATTTGAAAAAATCCGGCGCCGCCATCGGCGCCGCCGCGAATGTCAATAACGCGGCGGATATTTTAGGCCTTTTGATGATGCAGGCGGGCGCCAAGATGATAAGCAATGACGGCGCGCAGGCGGCTTTTGATCAATCCGTTGAAACGGGCGGTTCCACCTATAAACCGGGGGAATCGGCTTTGCGGTTTTACACCGATTTTTCCAATCTGAAATCCGCTGCCTATACCTGGAATAATGCCATGCCGGACTCTCTTGACGCTTTCGCGTCCGGCCGAACGGCGATTGTTTTTGATTACGCCGTGAATGTGCCGAGAATAAAACAAAAGGCGCCCAATTTGCGCTTGGGTGTCGCCGCTATGCCTCAACTGGATAACGCGACGGAAGCGGTTAATTATGCCGATTTTTGGGGCTACAGCGTTCCGACGACTTCAAAAAATGCCGATGCCGCTTGGAACTTTTTGGTTTTTTTGACCGGCAAGAATATCAATAAATATTTTTCGGAAACGGTCTTGAGGCCGGCGGCCCGGCGCGATGTTCTCGCCGAGGAACAAACATCGCCGGATCTCGGAGTTTTCGCCGAGAACATTTTGTCGGCGAAAAATTGGTATCGCGCCAATCCGGTGGCAACCGATAAAATTTTTCTGGATATGATAGACGCCGTGATTTCCGGCAATACCAAGCCGGCCGACGCGGTTGCCGACGCCGCCGACAAAGTTACGGCGTTAATGAGATGATAAAAAAATGACCAAACCAAGATTATATTTTTTCTCAATCGCGGTTTTCATTGTTTTATTTTTAACCCTTGGTTCAAATTCGGTTTCCGCGCAAGGACTTGTGCCCTGCGGCACTAGGACCAATCCGACCGCCTGCACCGTTTGCGACCTGTTCGTTCTGCTTCAGAAAATCATCAATTTTCTGACGATTACGGCGACATCGCTGGCGACTCTTGCCTTAGTTTATATCGGACTTCTCTTCCTACTTTCCGGCGGTTCGTCAAAAAGAATTACCGAAGCCAAAGAAAAACTCTGGCTGGTCCTGTGGGGCATTTTCTGGATTTTCGGTTCCTGGCTCGTGCTCAATACCATTATCAATTTCGTTGCCGACCCAAGCGTATTTCCTTGGAAAGTGTGGAATCAGGTGGATTGTAGAGTCAGCCAGCAACCATTCGTGGTCGATCAGGCGATTCCCGTGCCGGAACCGATACTGCCGGAATCGGCAATGAGTGAAACAGAGGCCAGAAATCGTTTTCAACAGGCGGGCATTGTGGTCAACAAAAGTGCCTGTCCTGTGGGAGTGGCTTTTTACAATGTTTCGGGCGGCTGCACTTCTCTCAACGGCGTGACGGCGACAACTCTTATTGGGGCCGCGCAATTGAAAAACGATTGCCAGTGTTCGCTCACGATTACCGGAGGGACGGAACAGGGGCACGCGCAGGGAACGCTTAGCCACGCCAATGGAGATAAGTTGGATTTCCGGCCGAATGCGGCGCTGGATGGTTATATTGAAAAAAATTTTATATCTCTCAAAAGCAGAAGCGACGGCGCAAAACAATACCAAGCTCCCAGTGGAAGTGTTTATGCGCGCGAAGGCGATCATTGGGATGTTACTTTTAGACAATAATGTTTTATAGTATAATAAAAAAATGAAAACGATATTGGCTTTACTTTTCTTTTTTGCTATAATGATAATCGGCGCGCAAAGCGCGCTGGCGCAGATTATTGATATCCCCAATCCTTTGGGACCGGAGGGGTTGACGATCCCGGGGCTGGTCGCCAAGATCGCCACCTGGCTTTTGGAAATCGGTTCTGTTATAGCGGTGATAGTTATTTTGTGGGCGGCGCTGGTTTTTATGACCAGCGGCGGCAATAAGGAAAGAGTAACCCAGGCGCGGCAAACTCTGTGGTATGCTATAATAGGGCTGATAGTTCTACTTCTGGCGAGCGGCGTGGCGGAACTCATTAAAAATTTTCTAACCGGCAATTATAATTAAATATTAATAACTAATAATAATTAATAAAAAACAAAGTATGAGTAAAAATTCTTTCAAAAAAATAGGAGCAAGTATCGGAGCGGGAATAGCGTTTTTTCCATTTCTCGCGCTGGCGCAGGGTTATGGATCATTGAATCAAGCGATAGTCACTAAGCCCGGCGACATTGGGACGATACTAGCGAATATATTGGGATGGATTGCCGGCATTGTATTTACTGTGGCGTTGATAATGTTGTTATACGCGGCCATTCTATATCTTACCGCCGGGGCTAGTGAAACTGCAATGAGTAAGGCAAAGGGGGTTTTGGTTTATGCCATTGTGGGCATTGTCGTGGCCATATTGGCATATTCCGTTATTCCGTTTTTGCAGAACTTTCTTTCTGGTCGTTTTTACTAAATTTCTGGACAAATCCAGCGCAACCCCCCCCCGCCTTGACGGGGGTTTTGTTGTGGTGCGCTGGCGTTTGACACGAAATTGGAATTGATGTATAATAGATAGTATGGGTAAAAAGGGTAAAGTTCTTCAAACAATTTAAAAAAGAATAGGGAGGTGGGGAGATGGCAACGCTAAGTGGGAGAAATAAGATTTTGGCGGGTGCGGTAACAGCATTGATTTTGTGGTTTTTCGTCGGGTTAGGCATGTATAAGTTGGGGGCGTGGGGGCAAAATAAGCGCATTGCAAATCTGGGTGCGCGTCTCGATGTGGAGACGAAAAAAGCAAGTGAAAATTATGAACAATGGACATTATTGGAAAAAAATTCCGAGAAATTAAAAGTAAAGCTGGAAGAAAAGGACGCGGAGATTGCCGCCAAAGTAGTCGCGCTGGAAAGGTGCGAGGCGAAGGCGGCGCAGTTGAGTAAGCCGAAGCAGGTCGCAAAGCGGCCGGTGGCGCTGAAATCGGCTGTACAAGTCGTCGTCGCTAAGGCATCGGAGAAAAAAGAGGCACCAGCTCCGATACCGGGACCGGTACCCATTCCGGCTCCAGCGCCGGTCCCAACTCCAGCGCAAATAGCGATTCCGGCCGTGGCGACCACTCCACAACTGGTTTTAAGGATCAATATTGTGGAGTGGTCGCCGGTGTTTGCCGGCAAATCCTTGTTATCGCGGGACATCGGGCCGGTTGTTCGGCAGGGGCTAGCCGATGGAACAGTCATTCGCGCCAAGGAGACCCTCGGATTTACGGTGAACGGCGCCGCAGTTTCCGTGCAGAACGGAAGTGCCATCATCAACCCGGGTCAGGTCAGTCCGGCGACTGCCTTGGTTATTCGTCCGGTGGACGGCGCGAAATTCGCGTCGCCCCCGAACGGATTACCGTTTACCACTAACCCCGGTGAGTTATACGGGGTAGTGCAGAATGGAGTGAGCGAGATTTGGCTCAACTTCATTCTGAAAGGTGGAGCGGCACCGGCCGCCCCGCCGCCGCCGTCGGAAAAGAAAAATTTGGGAGGTCCAAAGGGACCTCCCATCCCTTATTTTGTTTCTATCAAATGATGGAAACAGAAGCAGGGAATGAATATAAATATAAACAATTTTGAATTATCACCCCTTCGGGTGACCACCCGAAGGGTGGAAAAATTAACCATAATTATTGTGGCGATTTTTATGTTATTTTTTGGCGGCTTTGAGCAAATAGTTTACGCGCAATATGACGACGCCGGCGGCTATAATTATCCGTCATTTTCCGACGCTGGAGGTTATGAATATCCTTCCGTCTCCGATGTTGGAGGTTACATTTACCCGACAATAGCTGACGCTGGTGGATATAACTATCCATCAGTTGGCGACGCTGGCGGTTACGAATATCCGACAGTTAGCGACGCCGGTGGTTATAACTATCCTTCAGTTTCTGATGCCGGTGGCTACACCTATCCATCCGTTTCTTATCCCGAAACTTATTCATATTCATCGGATTATTATGGGGGTTATAGTTATCCATCTGTCTCATATCCCGGCACTTACAATTATCCATCAATCGATTGGGGGAGTTATTCTTACCCATCCGTTTCATACCCAAGCGTTCCGACTTACCCTACAACCAATTGGGGGATATATACTTATCCGCCAGTAACTTATCCTAGTGTTCAAACTTATCCGACAACCAATTTTGGCAATTATAGTTATCCGTCTTCTTATGGTGGTTATTTCTACGACAGTTATTCAACTCCTATCGCGTATACAACTCCGATAGCATACGCGGCTACTCCCACCGGTCCCGTTAACGATATTCTTTGGGCGATAACGATAGGATTGCCTTTGTCCGTCGCGGCCTATTTGATTATTTTTCGAATTAGATTTAAAGGACATCTGACATTTGCCGAAGCATATCGCAATGCGTCACTCGAAAGAAAAATCAGGAAAATAAAAAAAGCGGAAATAAAATCCGACGCCTATGTTTTTCAGTCCTAAAAAAGAGATTATTATTTTTTTAGCATTATTTTTGGCGGTTAGTGTCGGTATTTTTATATTTCTCAATAACGGCGCCTATTTGGAAATTTTGCGCTATAAACTGTCCTCCGGAAACGCGCCGATTCTGGATTTTAAAAGCGCTTCCGCAACGGCGGCCATGAGCGGCGAAAAGGACTACGCTCTTTTTATTCCCAAAATTGGCGTTTTGGCTCCGGTCGTTTTTCCGAAAGACGATTCCGTAAAAAATATTTTATTGGCGCTTAAAAAAGGCGTCGCGCTTTATCCCGGCTCTTCATTGCCGGGGGATACCGGCCGAGGAGTAATTTTAGGGCACAGTTCCAAACCGCCGATTTTCACTCTTCTGAACAAACTTCAAAAAGATGATGAATTTTATGTCGTGTCCGGAAACAAAAAATTTGTTTATAGAGTTTTCGCAAACGACACGCTGTCGCCGGAAAAAACCAACGCGACTCTTTCTCAATTGCCGAAAAACAAATCGGAAATCGCGCTGATCACTTGCTGGCCGATAGGGTCGTCTTCGAAACGAACTTTGATACAAACGAAACTGATTGGCGTAGAAAATTTTTAATTTAAAATGCTATAATCCACCCAGAGGGCAGGTGGCGAAATTGGCTAGACGCACCAGCTTTAGGAGCTGACGCCGCAAGGCATGAGGGTTCGACTCCCTCCCTGCCCATAAAAGTTATTCTTCGTGATGCCTGATTTCTATTTTCTTGGTTTTGATCTTCTCGGATTTCGGCAGTTTTATAGTCAGGACGCCGTTTTTCAGAGTGGCGAGGGATTTATCGGTTTGAACATCAACAGGCAAAATTATAGACCGCGAAAAGGGGCCCCAATAGCATTCCTGATAGAAATAATCGTCTTTTTTCAAATCGTCGTCGGATTCCCGGCGGCCGCGAATGGTAACCATGTCGTTGGTAATGGCGATATCCAAATGTTCCGGTTTGACTCCGGCAATGGTTGATTTGATCACGATATCGGCGGGCGTCTGAAAAACATCGACGGAGAGCTGTCCCTCGGTCTCGCTCTTTTCTAAAAAAGACATATATGAAAAAAATTCTAAATCCTAAATTCTAATTCCTAAACAAATTATACTTTGCCTTTTGTAATGCTGTCAATCGGTGTTTGTTGATAAGTCGCGCGGCGCTTTAGATCAATGAAGAGGAAAATTACCCAAACGGCAGCCAGACCGAGAATAGCGCCGGTAAGAATCAATGGCAGATTGCTGTCGTTTTTGACTATCAAAAAATTATACGCTCCATGCAATGAAGCCGCCAATGTCAGGCCCAAAACGATAAAAAGCGGGTTTCTTTTACTATTCACTTTGGGTGGAAAATAAAATCTGGCAAAATAATATCCGGCAATACCCGAAGCCAAGCCGTGCAAAGCCACTGCGCTGATGAATCTGACGGACAAAAAATTAAAAGCATTTGTGAAATATCCAGGAGTGCCGATTGAGACAAAAGAAAAAGTTGCAAAAATATTTTCGATGGCGGCAAATCCCAAAGCCGAAACAATGACATAAATCATGCCGTCAACGGGCTCGTCCAAAACCGGATTTTTATTCAGCGCCAAATGGACGGCGCCGTATTTTGCGATTTCTTCGATTATGGGAGCGAATATGAAAATCAAAAGACCGCCCAAAGATATCGCCGCGAAATCAAATAACTTATCCACGGCCATTTCTAAAGAGATCACTAAAGGCGCCAGAGCCATGCCTATCAAGAATATCGCAAAAAGCCAGAATCTCGGCTCCGGATGCATATCTTCTTTCAAATAAAAAAACAGCCAAATCAAACTGGGCAGAATAGCGATGGCGATTATCGGTATTAAAGATGTAATATTTTGAAACATTTTAATTAGGCCATTTTTCCGTTATTAATAAATTTTTGGAGCCGTTTAATGCGCCAAAAGTTCTCCAAATTTCTTCGGTTATGAACGGCAAAAATGGATGGAGTAACTTGAGCAGGGAAGTGTGGACTTCCAAGAGCATTTTTTGGGTTTGGGATTTTAGTTTTTCATCGGCAAGCTGTTGCTTGGCGGTTTCTATGTAAATATCGGCGTACTGATGCCAGAAAAATTCATAAAGCAAATGAAGCGCTTTGCCAAACTCATATTTTTCAATATGTTTCGTGACTTTTTTTTCTAATTTTTTTATTCCGGCAAGTATTTTTTTATCCGCAGCGGTTAGGGATTTGCCACCCTTCGGGTGGTCACCCGTAGGGTGAGAAACTCCGCTTTGTGCCAACAGCACAAAACGGCTCGCATTCCATATTTTATTGCAGAATTTTTTTCCCGCCAGAGTGTCTTCTTCGCCGAAACGGATGTCTTGCGCTTCGGAAATCTGCCAGGCCAGGCCGAAACGAGTGGCGTCGGCGCCGTATTTTTCTATCAGTTCCAATGGATCGGTGCCCGTGCCCAGCGATTTGGACATCCGCCGGCCTTCTTTGGTGATGATGGTGGCGTGGATAATGACTTCCCTGAACGGCGGTTTTTTGACCAGCGCTTCTCCGGAAAAAACCATGCGCGCCACCCATAAGTTTATGATGTCGCGCGCTGTGCTCAAAACATCCGTGGGGTAATAGGTTTTTAAATCAGAAGTAGGGGCGGGCCTGCCCGCAACGCTCTCGCTTGCGAGACGGGCGGGCCATCCCAGAATCGCAAACGGCCAGAGCGCGGAAGAAAACCAAGTGTCAAAAACATCTTCCGATTGCTTCATTTCGCAATTCTTACAGAAGGGACATTCTTTTGGTTTTTGTATTGAAATTATAAATTCTTCATCATTTTTGTTTGAAAATTGAAAATTAGAAATTGAAAATTCTTCCTGTTTTTTTTGACAGAAAAAAACAGGAAGTTGGTGTCCCCACCAAATTTGTCGCGAAATGCACCAATCGCGGGCGCTTTTCAGCCAGTCAAGATAAATTTTTCCCCAGCGCTTAGGGTGAAATTTTATTTTTCCCGTTTTTACCGGCGCCATAGCGAATTTTGCCAATTCCGCCATTTTAACAAACCATTGCTTGGAAAGGATCAGTTCCACGGTTGAATCGCAACGATAGCATTTGGGAACCGAATGTGTGTAGTCCTCAATTTTTTCCATCAGGCCGGCGGCGTTCAGATCATCAATAATTTTTTTTCTCGCTTCTTCGACTTTTATTCCCCGATAAATTTCCGGCGCGTTGTCATTGATGCGGCCGCGTTCGTCGATAACCGATATCATCGGCAATTGATGCGCTTGTCCTATCTGCCAGTCAACTAAACTGTGCGCCGGCGTTACTTTTACGGCGCCGGTTCCAAAACCGATATCTATTATCCGATCGGCGATTATCGGGATTTCACGATTCGCCAGAGGCAATAGAACATTTTGGCCGACGAGATTTTTATAGCGCGCATCTTTGGGATTGATCGCTACCGCCGTGTCGCCCAGCATCGTCTCCGGTCGCGTCGTTGCGACAATAATGTAATTATTGTCGCCTTGAGCTTGTCGAAGAGCCAATGGGTATTTTATATACCATAAATGGGTTTTTTCCTCTTGATATTCCAATTCCAAATCTGACAAACTAGTTTGGCATCTTGGACACCAGTTAACCACGCGTTCGCCTCTGTAAATCCAACCCTTGTGGTAATATTGAATAAACGCTTCTAATACCGCCGCGTTGTAACCGTTGTCCATGGTAAACCTAGTTCGCGACCAGTCGCAGGAAGCGCCCAGTCGTTTTAATTGATCCAAAATTCTATTGCCAGATTCGTTTTTCCATTTCCAAATTTCTTCCACAAATTTTTCCCGTCCCAGATCGAATCGCGTTTTACCTTCTTTTTTCAATTTTTTTTCCACAACGCTTTGGGTCGCGATGCCGGCGTGATCAATGCCGGGGACCCATAGGGATTTGAATCCTTGCATTCTTTTGAAGCGGATTAGAATGTCCTGTATGGTGGCGTTTAACGCGTGTCCCATATGCAGCGAGCCGGTTATGTTTGGCGGGGGAATAGCGATGGTGAAAGGTTTTTTGGCGCTTTTAAGATTATCCGGATTGAAAAAGCCGGACTTTTCCCAGAGTTGGTAAATTTTATCTTCAGTTTCTTTTGGGTTATATGGCGAATCAAAATTCATAATTTAAGATTAGCATCTGTCTTTATTTTTTTCCATGCCTCTGAGGCGGGCTTCTTTTTTAAGCAGGAAAAATAGCCGGCGGCGGCGATCATGGCGGCGTTGTCCGTGGCGTAGGCGAAGTCGGGGACTAACAGCGGGATTCCGTAAGGTGCGATTTTTTCGGCCATAACCTTGCGCAGTTTTTTGTTGGCGGCGACGCCGCCGGCAATCATCATGGTTTTGGGATTGAATTTTTTCGCGGCTTTGACGGTTTTCGAAACTAAAACTTCCACTATAGCATCTTGAATCTCGGTTGCCATTGCCGGCCGGATTTCCTCTGGCGCGCGCGTTTTTATTAAATCGTTATATAAATACAAAACGGCGGTTTTGAGTCCCGAAAAAGAAAAATTATAGTCGTTAGAATTTATCATAGGCCTTGGTAATGAAATTTTTCCCGCTTGGCGGGATCCCGCTACGCGAGACAATTTTTCCGCCTCTCTCGCGATAGCGGGGCCGCCTGGAAAACCCAACTCCAAAAGTCGCGCGGTCTTGTCAAATGCCTCGCCGGCGGCATCGTCAACCGTCTGCCCGATTATTTTGTATTTTCCGTAATTTGACATCAGCGCCAATTCCGTATGCCCGCCTGAAACCACTAAAATTAGAGCGGGAAATAAATTTTTGTTTGAAAATTGAAAATTAGAAATTGGAAATTCTCTAACCGGTGTAACGCCGATTAAAAGCGACGGCATTAATCCCGGTCCTCGTGTTACCGCGATGAGATCTATGTCATCCAATTTGGTTTTAGCGGCTCTTAAAGTCCCCTTTATTGTCGGATAAATTTTTTCCGCGTGGGCGCGGGAAGCGAGATTGGGAACAATACCGCCGAATTTTTTATGAATCGCCACTTGGGAATACGAAGTATTGGCCAAAACCGAAAAAGCCGGTTTGGCAAAACCGCCCTTGGCTTCTATCACGGCCGCCGCCGTATCATCGCACGATGTCTCTATTCCTAAGATTTTCATTTGTTTCCATTTTATCCTGAATATCTTATTATATTCAATATGAAGAAAACACAAATGGAAATTAAAAAAGGTGCAATAGTAATTTATAAAACCTCTAAAAATGAGGTTGAGTTGAGAGTGCGATTTGAAGGCGAATCTGTCTGGCTAAATCAGAATGAGATGGCGCGGTTATATGGCAAGGAGCGTTCCGTTATCACCAGGCATATCAATAATATCTTTAAAGATGCGGAAGTGGACAAAAAAAGCAATGTGCAAAAATTGCACATTACAAATTCTGACAAGCCAATACTAATTTATAGTATTGATGTTATTTTGGCGGTAGGTTATCGCGTCAATTCTGCAAGAGCAATACATTTCAGGCGATGGGCAACGAAATTATTAAAACAACATTTAATCAAGGGTTATACGGTAAATGAAAAACGACTATTGGAAGCGCGGGAAAAATTTCAAGAATTGCGAGAAGTCATTTCATTTCTGAAAGAAAAATCTGGCCACGAACTTTTAGCCGGACAAGAGCGCGAGATTTTGAGCTTGCTTGAAAATTATTCCAAAACACTGACACTACTTGGACAATATGATCAAGAAAAACTCACATTGATTAAAAAAACTAAAGGAAAGTTTATTTTAGAATACTCGGGATTAAGAAAGGTGATTAACGAAGTTAAAAGTGAATTGATAGCCAAAAAAGAAACAAGCGATTTATTCGGACAGGAAAATGGGGATAAATTCAGGGCGGTTTTGGACAATATTTACCAAACATTTAATGGCAAAGAACTTTATTCGTCACTGGAAGAAAAAGCGGCTCACTTTTTGTATTTTACGATCAAAGATCATCCATTTGTCGATGGCAACAAACGTATTGGTGCATTTTTATTCATCTATTTTTTGGATAGAAATAATTGTCTTTATCATAAATCCGGGGAAAAGAAAATTAATGACAATGCTTTAACGGCCTTGGCGCTTTTGGTTGCCGCAAGCGATCCGAAAGAAAAAGAGAAGTTAGTCAAAATCATCACCAATCTTCTTAAATAAACGACCCAGGGAACCAATATTTTATAGATTATTTTTCTCCCTTCCATTTTTTATATGTCTTTTCCGATCTTTTGCACATTTGCGCTATTTCTGGTGGCACTCTTTTCACTTTTATCTTTTCATAACCAAGTTTGACCGCCTTTGTAAATCTGTGAACGCCATCGAGAATTATCCATTTATCTTGATGAAGATAGATATAAATAGGGTATGTTAAATCGGCTTCGGTCACTTTTTTTGCATGTGAAATTTCTTTATCAAAATTTTCTATCAGCATTCTGGGCGTAAGATTCCAGTCATTCGTTCCTTTCTGTTCAAGATATGGAATATCCAAATTATGCTCAATCTCGGAAATAGGAATTTCTTCAATAGGAATATCAACTGCCCACAGCTTTGGCTCGTCTATTACAAATCCAATATTTAATATATCCGGCAGGGGCATTTATTTTAGATTAATATAAGTCGTCTCGGTCTATCTCCAATGTTCTGATTTTTCTGTCTGCTATTCTTATCTCAAGTTTCTTAGCCGACGCGATAAAGTGTTTTTCGAGAAAAATGTCATACATCAAGAAATGGACTTCAAAAAACTCTTTTTATCATACTTTTTATTTCAATGGTAATACAAAATTACGGTTTTCACATTATCTCATTATAGCCCTAAGGGGAATCGAACCCCTGTTACCAGGATGAAAACCTGATGTCCTAACCACTAGACGATAGGGCCGTAATTTCTTTCGTATCACTCTTACCAGGATGTCACCCTGCGGGTGATGACCCGAAGGGTCAAAAACCTGAAACAATAACGCCTAATTTAATTTTCAAATAATCTTTTGAACAATTCTTCTTTTTTACTACTATTGCGTTTCAATTCTATTTCTCTTTTTAACGCAGCCACCTTACTATTATACGCTTCATAGTATATCAAATCGTAAGGCCTTCTAGCTTGCGTTGATTTTACCTTGCCAAAATTATGTTCTATAAATCTTTTTCTTAAATCAGCGCAAGAACCGATATATTTCCAGTTTTGTTTTTGGCTTTTCAAGATATAAACATAAAACATATTTTGGAGGATGCCACCCTTCGGGTGGTCACCCGTAGGGTGAAAAACCTGTTCATTTTAATCCACTAGACGATAGAGCCATTAAAGCGAGCGAGCGCAACTTTAACAACCTATTTATTGTGCCAAATTTTTCGTATTTTGTCTAAATTTCAGATTTTGTGCTATAACAACGATAATTATTATGGAGCAAGAATCGTATTTAAGAGTCAGCCGCGCCGGCGATATTGCCGACAAAAAAGAACGAACCATCTACCGTTTATTGGAAATCCTTCCGGGCTTTTTGTCATGGACGACGCTGGGGCTGATTTTTTTGTTCTCATGGCTGCTGCCATTTTGGGTTGCCATTTTTATCATCGCTTTCGATATTTACTGGTTCTTGAAAACCATCTATTTGTCGCTTCATATGCGCTCGGCTTTCAAAAAAATGCGGCATAATTTAACCATCAACTGGCTGGAAGCGCTGGAAAGAATGAAATGGCGGGACATTTATCATTTGGTATTGCTTCCGATGTATAAAGAATCGACGGAAGTGGTCCGAGAGACATTTTTAAGTCTGTCAAAAGCGAATTATCCTTTGGGTAAACTAATTGTGGTTTTGTCGGTTGAAGAAGCGGGTGGTGAAGAAGCGCTCAACACGGCCAAGGAAATCGAAAAGGAATTTGGCGACAAATTTTTTAAATTTTTAATCACCGTTCATCCAGCTGGCATGGCGGGGGAGATGGCGGGGAAAGGCAGTAATGATACATGGGCGATAAAAGAGGCGAAAAATAAGATAATTGATGAATTAAAAATTTCTTATGAAAACATTATCGTTTCGGTTTTTGATGTCGACACCGTCATTCATCCGGAATTTTTCGGCCGCTTAACCCATAGTTATCTGACGGCGGAGAAACCACTCCGGTCATCGTTCCAGCCCATTCCGCTTTTCACCAATAACATCTGGCATGCGCCGGCTTTCGCCAGAATTTTCGCTTTTTCCACTTCATTTTGGCAGATGATTCAACAATCGCGCCCAGAACGGCTGATCACTTTTTCTTCGCAATCCATCGGTTTCAAACCGTTGGTTGATATTGGTTTTTGGCAGACCAATGTGGTCAGCGAGGATTCGAGAATTTTCTGGCAGTGTTTGTTGCATTTCAACGGCGACTGGCAGACGGTACCTTTATTTTTTCCGGTTTACATGGATGCCAATGTTGCCGATTCGTTTTTTCAAACGATGAAAAATCAATATAAACAAATACGACGCTGGGCATATGGCGTTGAAAATAACGCCTATTTTCTTTTTGGATTTTTGAAAAATAAAAAAATTTCCAAGAACATAAAATGGCATTTAGGATTTCATATGGTGGAAGGAGCACATTCTTTGGCGACCAACGCCTTGATCATTTTCCTGCTGGGATGGCTGCCCACCGTTGTTGGCAGAGGCCGTTTTTCCGAGTCAATGTTGTCCTATAATTTGCCGAATATCACTCGCTGGATCATGACCTTGGCCATGGTCGGATTGGTTTTTACGGCCATTTTGGCAATTCGTCTGTTGCCGTCTCGACCGCCGCATTACGGCCGTTTCAAGCACGCGATGATGATTTTACAATGGGCGTTTTTTCCGATGAATATGATTTTTTTTGGTTCTATTCCGGCCTTGGACGCCCAAACCCGCCTAATGCTCGGCAAATACATGGGCTTCTGGCACACGCCAAAAGCGAGGAAATAGAAATAGTCGTATATTTATAGATTATTTAAGGTATGATAAAATGAAAAAATGAGATGGTTAAAAGAAAATAGAGAAAAGATTATTGAAAAAGTTCAGTTAATCATTTTTACAGTATTAACGATTTCGGCGGCACTACTTGTTTTTGTTATATGGTTTTTATTGCCAAGCGATGCAGAGCGATTTAATTTTGTAAGTTTTATAGTCTGAAGAGGGATGATAACTGTGCATAACTTCTTTACATCCTGCTTGACAAATAGTTTTATATTGGCTAAACTAGAAATACTAATATGCTTGGTAAATTTATTCAACAACTACGAAAAAAGAACAATCTGACGCAAGAATTTTTAGCATCAGAACTCGGTATTTCTCGGCCGACTTATGTTCAAATAGAACAAGGCGAGCGAGATTTAACTATTACCGAAGCGGAAAAACTATCTTCTGTTTTTGGTATTTTGTTTGAAGATTTTAGGCATGGAAAGGATTCTGCCATTACTGCTGAAATAAAAAAAGACAAAATAAAGACAAAAGTAGAAAAACAAGAGATAAGAATCAGCATCCCCCAAAAAAACCTTGAAAAGTTTAAGGAAGTACTTTTGTATGTTTTATCAAAAGTTGGCGGTAAACCGAATGTCGGTGAAACAGTTTTATACAAGTTACTTTATTTTATTGATTTTGATTTTTATGAAAAATTTGAAGAACAATTAATTGGTGCGACATACATTAAAAACCATTATGGCCCAACGCCCGTTGAATTCAAAGTAATCGTTGATGATATGGTAAAAAGGGGCGAGTTAGCAAAAATAGAAAGTAAATATTTTAACCATTTACAAAAAAAATATTTACCAGTCCGCGAATCCGATCTAACAAAATTAAAAGACGCAAGAGAATTGCGGCATATCGACGAAGTTATAGCAAGATTAGGCGATAAGAATGCAACCGAATTGAGCGATTATTCTCATGAAGACACCCCATGGCTTATTGCTAAAGAAAACCAACCACTTGATTATGAGGCCGTATTTTACCGTACTCCTAAAACTTCTGTGAGAAACTATGATGAGCAAGATTAACTATGGTGAAACGCCAGAATTTCAAAAAGATTTCAGAAAATTGCTTAAAAAATTCAAGTCGCTTGAAGAAGATTTAGAGTTAGTTAAAATTGCGGCGATTGAGCTTTTTCATATCCAAAAAATAAATAATTTAAGTATTTTTCCAATACAAGGTTTTTACACAGAAAAAATACAAGTTTGTAAAATTAAAAAATTTGCCTGTAAAGCATTAAAAGGACGAGGTTCAAAAAGCGGTATCCGTGTTATTTATGCGTATCATATCGCTATCTCAAAAGTTGAATTTATTGAGATATATTTTAAGGGCGATAAGGAAAACGAAAATCAGGAACGAATTAAAGAATATTTGAAAAATTATTGATTAAAAATAACAGTTTTTATTCAAAATGAATGCGGGATTGGAAGGCAGCGACTTTGGCGGCGAGAAGGGGGTAATTTTTTAAACTGGGGCTTTCGCTTAAAATCTTTTTTGCCGCTTCGCGGGTTTCTTGAACCAATTCTAAATTAGTCAAAGAAGCGATTGCCAAATCCGGAAGTCCCGACTGGCGGACGCCGGTAAAATCTCCGGGGCCTCTCAATTCTAAGTCCTTTTCCGCCAAATCAAATCCGCTTTGTGCCGTTTCAATGGCTCTTAGCCGTTCGTTGGTTGCCGTCGACGGCGAATCTGTCAAAAGAAAACAATAGGACTGATGTTCACCGCGACCCACCCGGCCTCTGAATTGATAAAGCGATGCCAAACCAAACCGGTCGGCGCCTTCAATTATCATCACGGTGGCGTTGGGAATGTCGATGCCCACTTCCACCACCGAAGTGGCCGCCAAAATGTCGATTTCTTTGTTCAAAAAAGCCGCCATTATTTTTTCTTTTTCTTTAGGTTTCAGCCGGCCGTGAAGAAGTCCGATTTTCAATTCCGGAAAAATTTCTTTTTGAAGCCGTTCGTATTCTTTGGTGGCGGCTTTTACCGGCAATTTTTCCGACTCTTCCACAAGTGGGCAGATGACGAACGCCTGTCGTCCTTTTTTTATTTCGCCTTTTATAAAATCATAAGCCCATTCCCGTTTGGCCGGCGGAACAATTTTGGTAATGATATTTTTTCGTCCCTTCGGTAGTTTTTTTATTAAAGACAAATCAAGATCCCCCCAGACGGTTAGCCCCAGCGTTCTAGGAATTGGAGTTGCCGACATGGATAATAAATGAGGAATTAAACCATTATCTTGTCTCAAAAGTTTGGCTCTTTGATTGACGCCGAAACGGTGTTGTTCGTCGATTACTACCAGCGCCAGATTTTTGAAAGCGACATTTTTTTGAATTAAAGAATGCGTTCCGATAACGACCGGGATTTTTCCGGCCTCGATTTTTTTAATCAGTTCTTTTTTTGGAACGGCGTTTCCGGAGATTTTTGCTTCGGAAGAAGTCATGAGACCGGTTTCGAAACCAAATTGATTGAAAAGCGGCCATATTTTTTCGTAGTGTTGTCGGCTTAAAATTTCAGTCGGCGCCATAAAAGCGGCCTGCTGGCCGCTTAGCGCGACCAGATAGGCGGCCATGGCGGCGACAATGGTTTTGCCGCTGCCGACATCTCCCTCCAGCAGGCGATTCATTGGCTGATTTTTTTGCATATCCTGAATTATTTGCCATGCGGATTTTTTTTGGTCTTCGGTCAGATCGAAAGATAGCGAAGCGACGAATTTTTTCGCCGCTCTTTCGTCAAAATTCACCATGGGCGCGTTTTTAGTGGCCACTTTTAGCCGTTCCATGCCCATAAAAAGTTGGAGAATGAAAAGTTCTTCAAAAGCGAATCTTCGTTTTGCCGTTTCAGATTTTTCAATGGTGTCGGGAAAGTGAATTTGCGACAAGGCGTAATTCAGGCCTGGCAGGCGATAGATTTTTTTTAATTCATCGGGCAAAATATCCGGAATTTTATCGACAAAACGCAACAACGGTTTAACACATAGACGCAACCAGCGCGAAGTTAATCCGTAGGTCTCCGGATAAACCGGCACCAAACGACCGGTGTGAAGCGGATCTTTATTGACAAACTCGTACGCCGGATTGGACAGGCAAAGATGTTTTTTATTGAGCGCGACTTTGCCGGAAAGATTCACTTGCCGTCCCGCTTTGAACAGATCCAGAAGATACGGCTGATTAAACCAAATTGATTTTATATTGTCGCCGGCGCCGTCTTCAATTATTGCTTCGGTAAGTGTCATTCGTCTCTTGAAAATATTGATATTTTTGACGCTGACAACGGTGCCGCGAATGGTCACTTGCGTATTCGGTTCCAGCGTGGCGATGGGAGTAAAATTGGAAAAATCATCATAGCGGAAAGGAAAATGATAAAGCAAATCGCCCACAGTTTTTATTTTTAGCCGCAAGAGTTTTTTAATCGCCGCCGGCCCGAAATATTTTATGTTTTGGATTGATGTATAAAGAAAAGATGTCATATGTCCCCTCGGTAGGAATCGAACCTACATCGCGAGAACCGCAATCTCGCGTCCTGTCCATTGAACGACGAGGGGATTTCGGCGCGTAGTATACCTTAAAAAAATCTTTTTCTCAATACATCTATGAATGACTCTTGTTCTTCATTCTCTCGCAGATGATTGCTTAAAATTTGACGGATTGCCGATTCGTCGCGATCATGGAAGGGGATTGTCAAAAGAGGCGCAAAATGTTTTTTGTAACGCAAAACAAACTCGCTTTTTCCGGCGGGAAAAATCCAGAATGACTCAAAAGTATCATGCGCGTAAAATTTATTCCCCACATACAATCCATCGTCGTTTAAGTGAAAATTAATTATTTCCGGTTCTCGGCGATTGTTATTGTAAATGATGAGCGCGGTCAGAGCGACGATGACGATGAAAAGATAATTCTTCAGTAGAATAGCAAATACAACCAAGGCGAAGGCCATTATTCCCAGCGCCCAAAACCACTCCACGGTTTTGGGCGTAAAATTCGGCTCTTCAATTTTCCAGTTTATTTCGTTCATGGTAAAAACGGAAGCGGGAGGATTCGAACCTCCGATGCTCTTTCGAGCATACCGCATTTCGAGTGCGGCCCATTCGGCCTCTCTGGCACGCTTCCATGATAGGCGATTCTACCACCTTCCAGCCATTTTTTCCATTTTTGACTTTTTGTCAATAAAGTGCTATACTTGCAACAGTTAAAAGTGGCCGGTTCTTTTATAAGAAACAAAAGGAGGGCGTCATGAATAGGAAAAACAAAAAAAAATTTCTATATAGAGTTAACAAGGTAGTATTTTTGAATTGCGGCGCCGAGCGCTGCAGAACCTGCGGTACTCCAAATTGGGATGGGGGAGATATTTGCGGTAATTGTGGTGAGGACCCCAAGGCAAAACCAGTGGGAACATTACCATTTGACCCTTTTTTCAACCAATATGTAAAATAAAATAAAACCCTCGGTTCCGAGGTCCCGCGCGTCCATATCAAGCGCGGGTTTAATTTGTTCTTTTTACTAATATCGCAAAGGAGGAAATAGATGATTGCCGAAAGGATGTTTTTAACTAAGGGAGTCGGTATCGACAGGAAAGAACTGACATCTTTTAAAAAAGCGCTGCGGAATGCCGGCATCTCGGCGTTCAATCTGGTTTTAGTCTCAAGTATTTACCCCCCGCATTGCGAGTATGTTTTGCGGGAGAAAGGATTGGAGTATCTTAAGCCGGGCGCAATTGTCTATTGCGTCATGTCTCAAAATGCCACTAATGAACCGCATCGGTTGATTGCGGCTTCGGTTGGCCTGGCGATTCCAGCAGACAAAGGAGCGCATGGCTACATTTCTGAACATCACTGTTTCGGGCAGACGAAATTTGAAGCCGGAGAATACGCCGAAGATCTGGCGGCTTCAATGCTGGCTTCCACGCTCGGGATTGAATTTGATCCCGAGCGCGCATGGAATGAACGAGAACAGGTTTTTAAGATGAGCGGAAAAATTGTGAGGACGCAAAATGCCACCCAGTCGGCCCAGGGCAATAAAGACGGCCTTTGGACAACGGTCGTATCCGCCGCGGTATTCGTCTCTAAATGATTTCCGCGCCCCCATAATTGGGGGTTTTATTTTTGAATAACAATTATCCGTCTTAAAATAAGATCGTCCTTGGAATTTATAAATTTATCGGGGAAATCAAACCAGACCCTTTTGAATGTTTCCAGCGGCAATTCTCTGATGCTGCCAATTTCCGGATCCTGGAGGTAAATATTTTCTTTGTCCATATTCACCGCGACGCTGTAATGACCGTCGTTTTCGGAAAACCAATCGACAATTACCGGAATTTCCTGATCGAGATATTTTTTGATATCGTCAAAATCCGCCATGTCTTTAATCAGCGCGTTAAATCCCAGCTGTTTGGCGGCCAAAACAATATCTTCGGCTTTAGTCCCAGTGTCAGGATTGCAATGGGTAAGTTGGCCCAATTCTTCTTCGCTTTTTTCCATGCCAAAATATTCCAGCACCATTTTTAGCGATGCCGGTCCGCACATCCCGCGAGTTTGTTTGTAAGGTTTAATGTTTAGCATTTTATGCCTCCACCAAGAATCGGACTTGGATACTCCGCTTAAGAGGCGGGTGCTTTACCATTAAGCTATGGAGGCCAAATTTTAAGTTTTTTGCGTCCTCGGAGGGAATCGAACCCCCAATAACTGGTTCGAAGCCAGTCGTGATATCCGTTTCACCACGAGGACATTAAAGCGGGTTAAAAAATACCATAAAAATCACTTTTCGGCAAACAATTTCAATAAACTTTTGCCGGTCATTTCCGGCGGCTGGGGCAGGCCCATTAACTCCAAAATTGTCGGTGCCACATCCGCCAAAATGCCGTTGATTTCAATTTTTTCCATTTCAATTTTTTCTTGGGATTTTTCTTTTTTGAAATCGTTTTCGATCAAATAAATGGGCACGGGGTTGGATGAATGTTCGGTGGAAGGAACGCCGGTGAGAAGATTGATTTTCATATCGGCGTTGCCGTGGTCGGCGGTAATAATCAGAGCGCCGCCAATCTCCAAAATTTCCGGCATTATCTTTCCGATTTCATTGTCCAACGTTTCAACGGCGGCGACGGTTGCCCGAAAATTTCCGGTATGGCCGACCATATCGGCGTTGGCGTAATTGACGATGATCAAATCATAATTTTTTGAATTTAGGGCTTCCAATAATTTTTCCGTCACTTCGCCGGCCGACATAGCCGGGTTTGCGGCAAAATCATGGTCTTTTTTTGTTGTCGCCAATTCTCTTTCTTCGTTGGGAAGCGGGGCCTCTATCCCGCCGTTGAAAAAATAAGTTACATGGGCGTATTTTTCCGTTTCGGCGATATGGATTTGTTTTTTTCCGGCATCGGCCATGACTTGGGCAAGCGTATTTTTTATTTCCAGCGGCTCGAACAAAACATGAATGGGCAGATTTTTTTCATAACGAGTCATGGCGATGAAATACAAATTCTCTATTTTTTTTCTTTGTAATTTATCAAAATTCTCTTCCACAAAAGCACGGGTCAGCTGCCGCGCGCTATCCTCTCTGAAGTCGATAAAAACCGCGGCGTCGCCATTTTTAATCGGCGCCTTCACGATTACTTTTGGTTCGATAAATTCATCGGTTATGCCTTTGTCGTAGTCGGATTTGACGGCGGCCTGAACGTTGCCAAAGATCTCGCCTTTATTTTCGGTGAGCAATTCATAGGCGGTTTTGGTTCGGTCCCAATTGTCCGTTCTGTCCATCGCAAAATGGCGGCCGATTACGCTGGCGATTTTGGCGAACGGATAGTCCGCGGCCAGTTTGGCTTGCAGTTTTTCGTAAAAATCCAGGGCGTCTTTTGGCGGCGCGTCGCGGCCGTCGGCAAAAGCATGGATGAAAACATTTTGCAGATTTTCTCTTTTGGCGAATTCCAAAATGCCATACAGGTGGTCGATATAACTGTGAACATTGCCGTTGCCGATGAGTCCCATTATATGCAATGAAGAATTATTTTTCTTGATATGTTCGGCAGCGCCGGCCAGCGCCGGCAGTTTGAAAAACGAGCCGTTGCGGATGGCGAGAGTGATACGGGGGAGATATTGATAAACAATGCGGCCGGCGCCCAAATTCAAATGGCCGACTTCGGAATTGCCGGCGTCGCCCCAAGGCAGGCCGACGGCGATGCCGGAGGCCTGAAGATTGGTCATGGGAAAGTTTTTTTCGATATAGTCGATATGTGGCTTGGCTGCTTTGAAAATGGCGTTAGCCGCGGTTTCCGGCCCCCGCCCGTATCCGTCCAATATCGCCAAAACCACGGGTTTGTATGTCATAAATATATCATACAATTTTTGGAGGTTATTTTCCATTTTTATTGACAAAATTGGAAAACGATATTAAATTACAACGGTAATAATAAATATGCCGACGATTCATCAATTGATAAGAAAACCGAGAAAGCCGAAGAAAAGCAAGACCAAGTCACCGGCTTTGCAATATTATTTTAATTCCATCAAAAACCGGCCGGTGTTTTCCGCGTCTCCGTTTAAGCGAGGCGTTTGCGTCAAGGTATTTACCACCACTCCCAAAAAACCGAACTCGGCCTTGAGAAAAGTTGCCAGAGTGCGCCTGACCAACGGCAAGGAAGTTGCCGCCTATATCGGCGGCGAAGGCCACAGTTTGCAGGAACACTCCGTCGTGGTAATTCGCGGCGGCCGGGTGAAAGATCTTCCGGGCGTCCGCTACCATGTGGTTCGCGGCATTCTGGATTTTGCCGGCGTTGAAGGTAGAAAACAGCAAAGAAGTAAATATGGCGCAAAAACACCGAAATAATAATGCGAAGAGCAACCAAAACAAGAAAGAATAACAGTCCCGATTTTTTATACAATAATCCCTTGGTGGAGAAATTTATCAGTTATGTGATGCGCGACGGCAAAAAGGCGATAGCGCGGAAAGTGGTTTACAAATCCTTTGAAATCGTGAAAACAAAAACCAAAACCGATCCGATGGAATTTTTCGATAAGGCGGTTAAAAATGTCACGCCGTCGCTAGAAGTGAAATCGCGCCGAGTTGGCGGTGCCAATTATCAGGTGCCTCAACCGGTGCGGCAAGAAAGAAAGATCCAATTGGCTTTTCGGTGGATTATCAATGCCGCCAGAGCCAAGAAGGGCAGGCCGATGGCGGAAAAACTGGCCGAAGAATTTATGCTGGCCGCCAACAACGAAGGCGCGGCCATTAAGAAGAAATTAGATACTCATCGAATGGCGGAAGCCAACAGGGCTTTCGCGCATTTTAGCTGGTAATAAAAATGGCAGAAAAAAAACATTATCCCATAGAAAAAGTCCGCAATATCGGCATTATCGCACACATTGACGCCGGAAAAACCACCGTTTCCGAGCGTGTTTTGTTTTACACCGGCATTTCCCATAAAATCGGCGAGGTGCACGAAGGCGCCGCCATTATGGACTGGATGGAGCAGGAGAGGGAGCGGGGTATCACCATCACTTCCGCCGCCACCACCACTTTTTGGACGGTGGGCGGGCAGGAATATCGCATCAATATTATTGACACCCCCGGGCATATCGATTTTACCGTGGAAGTTCAGCGATCGTTGCGGGTTTTGGACGGCGCGGTGGTGGTTTTTGACGGTGTGGCCGGCGTCGAGCCGCAATCGGAAACCGTCTGGCGCCAAGCCGACAAATACAATGTGCCGCGCATTTGTTTTATCAATAAACTCGACCGCACCGGCGCGTCTTTTGAAAAAAGTTTGGGCTCGATCCGCGAACGACTCACTTTAAGCGCCGTCCCGATGAATCTGCCGATCGGATTGGAAGATAAATTTGAAGGCGTTATTGATTTGATTGAAGAAAAAGCGGCACGTTTTCTCGGTGAGCATGGAGAAAAGTTGGAATTTTCCGATATACCGGAAAACATGAAAGAAGATGCTGTCACTGCCAGAAAATATTTAATTGAAAAAGTGGTCGAGACCGACGACAAGCTAATGGAAAAATATCTTGAGGGTGCGGAAGTGACAAAAGAAGAAATCAAATTGGCGATGAGAAAAGCGGTTATTGCCAATAAATTGGTGCCGGTTTTTTGCGGTTCGGCTTTAAAAAACAAGGGTGTTCAGATGATGTTGGACGGCGTTGTGGAATATCTGCCGAATCCTTTGGAAATGCCGCCGACAAAAGGCGTCGCTCCGAGAACCGGCGAGGAAATCGAATGTCATCCGGATGAAAACGAACCCTTTGCCGCATTGGCTTTCAAAATTGCCACGGATCCTTTTGTCGGCTCTCTTACTTATTTTCGCGTTTATTCAGGAAAACTGGCCAAGGGCTCGTATGTTTTAAATTCAACTAAGGACTCCAAGGAGCGCATCGGCAGAATTTTATTGATGCACGCCAACGATCGGGAGGAAATAGAAGAAATCAGGGCGGGAGAAATCGGCGCGGCGGTCGGTCTGAAAAACACTACCACCGGCGATACTTTGTCCGATGAAAAGCGGCCGGTGATTTTGGAACAGATTGTTTTTCCGGAGCCGGTTATTTCACAGAAAATAGAACCGAAGACCAAGGCCGATCAGGAAAAAATGGGCTTGGCTTTGAGGCGCTTGGGCGATGAAGACCCGACTTTCAGAATTAAAACCGATCAGGAAACCGGCGAGGTCATTATTTCCGGCATGGGAGAACTGCATTTGGAAATTATCGTCGATCGAATGAAAAGAGAATTCAAAGTGGAGGCCAATGTCGGCCGCCCGCAGGTGGCTTACAGAGAAACGATTCGGAAAACCGCCGAAGCCGAAGGAAAATACATCCGGCAATCGGGCGGCCGCGGACAATACGGCCATGTTTGGCTGCGGGTTGAACCGGGCGAACGCGCCAGTGGTTTTGAATTTATCAATGAAATCAGGGGCGGCGTCATCCCCCAGGAATATATTCCGGCGTCGGAGAAGGGTATTATAGAAGCGATGGAAAAAGGCATT
>Ga0076093_122_pt1 | contig 21180 bp, 13 predicted proteins | sample RifGroC1_FD_68122 | JGI IMG/M metagenome (GOLD analysis project Ga0076093, IMG submission 68122) | Parcubacteria bacterium GW2011_GWC1_43_61
TAAATTAAACAATATTCCAGTCCCATAGTCCGTCAGGGCTTGCGTATTTTCTAGAATGAGACTGTCTATAAGACTATTGTCATTATGCTTTACATAAAACGTACTTCCACCTATCCCCGTGCGAGTATATCTGCCGACAGTATTCCACACTTCAAACTTTGTGTTTGGCCCCGTCGTCCCGATGCCGACGTTGCCGGTGTTATCTATTCTCATCCTTTCCGCTAAAGCAGAAACTCCATCCCAAACTTGGAACGTCAACGGGTAGTCATTGGAACCCTTTCTATAACTTATGATTTTAGCAGTTGTAATTGCGACCGATTCATCAAAGGGACTAAAACCTATCGCCACGCCTGACCCATCAACGCTCTGACCGTTACTGGTTAAAAGTAGAGGAGTTGTAACTGCACCAGAACTTGTTTCTGATATTTGTAACTTCGTCCCTGGTGCCGTCGTCCCGATGCCGACGTTGCTCGCCGTTGAAAGAAATATCGTTGAAGTGGCAAGCAGAGTGTTGGTTCCGTTGTAATACGGAATCTGTCCCGCCGTTCCGGTAATGGCGGTAATGGCGGAAGTTCCGTTTCCTTGAAGAAGGCCCGTAAGAGTGGTCGCTCCCGTGCCTCCATTGGCGGCAGTAAGAGCGTTGGTGAGATTAAGAGTTCCGATGGTTCCCGTGGTAGACCAAAATGTCGGCAGAGTGGCGTATGTGGTGGAGGCGTTGGCGATAGTTCCGTTGGTCGCCCAGAAGTTTGTGGCGGTCAGATTGGTGGTCGAAGCGTTGACGGTGGAAAACCCGGTAAAGAAAGGCGTGGTGGTTCCCGTAATGGGAGCGGTTCCCGTCAGAGTCCCCGCCGCCGCCGTAACGGTGATGTCGGCGGAGCCGTTGAAACTCACTCCGTTGATGTTTCTGGCGGTTTGTAAAGTGGTGGCGGTTGAAGCGTTGCCCGTTAAAGCGGCCGTAATAGCGCCGGCCGTAAAGTTGCCCGAAGCGTCCCGCGCCACGATGGTTGAGGCGGTGTTGGCGTTGGTGGCGTTGGTGGCGATGGTTATCGCCGTAGAGCCGTTGTAGGAAGTGCCGGTAAGATAAGTGCCGAAAGTGAGGGTGGCCAAGTTGGAACCGAGCGCTATGCCGCTAATGGTGGAATTGGCCAGATTGGCGTTGGTAATGACGCCGTTGGGAAGAAAGATGTTGTTGGAGACGGTGAGATAGGTCGTTGAAGCGTTGGTAATGGTGCCGTTGGTCGCCCAGAAGTTTGTGGCGGTCAGATTGGTGGTCGAAGCGTTGACGGTGGAAAACCCGGTAAAGAAAGGCGTGGTGGTTCCCGTAATGGGAGTTCCGTTGCCGTAGAGAAATCCGGTCAATGTCGACGCTCCCGTGCCTCCGTCGGCAACAGTTAGATCGGTGATGCCGGTGATGGAGCCGCCGGTGATGGAAACATTGTTGGAGTTCTGCGAAGCCATGGTTCCCAATCCCGAGACCATTCCCATTCCAATAGTCGAGGTGGGAGTGATGGTGTTGGTTCCGCTGAAAGCGGCCAATTGAGTTTGGTTGCCGGTGGCGTTGGAGATGATCGCGTTTCCATTAACCCAGCCGTTGGTGGCGACGGTCAGATAGGTGGTCGAGGCGTTAGGGAATGTATAACTCCCGGTTCCCACATCTCCGGTGTTGAGAATGAACAAATCGTCAATCGTGGGACTTGCCCATGTGCCGCCGAGAGAACCGCCGGGAGAATCGCCTCCGTCAAAATCCACCTGCAAGGTTCCCGCTCCCGTGGCGCAAGTAAGGCCATTGGCGCAATTGAGAGTGGCAAACACGGGATCGGCTCCGGTCGAGCCCACCAGAAGTTGTCCGTTGGTTCCGACCGTTAAAGCGGTGATGGCGTCGGTTCCCGAACCGACAAGAACGCCATGGTCAAGAAGAGTGGAAGCCCCGGTGCCTCCGTCGGATACGGTAAGATCGGTGATGCCGGTGATGGTTCCTCCGGTGATGGAAACATTGGAAGAAGTTAGATTAGTTACGGTTCCGGTTGTCCCCCAGAATGTCGGAAGGGTGGCGTAGGTGGTTGAGGCGGAATATAGAGAAGAATTTCCCGAGACCGTTAAATTGCCGCCAAGATAAGTGTTGCCCGTTGAGTGAACGGAGAGAAGAGAACCGGGGGTGGTCGTCCCGATGCCCGCATTTCCGTTAGAGTCAACGATGAAGGCGGTGTTGTGGGCGATAATGCCGTTGCCGATAAAATTGTGAGTATTTTCAATTTCAATATCGAACACTTCTTCATCCGGCAGAAGTTCAATCGTTTCTATCTTGTCCCAAATCGCCTTGCTATTTCCGGCAATCGCCATCTCCATCCCGGCGGACAGCATTTCAACTTTTGTCCACAGGCCGTTCTTGACAGCATTTTTATCATTTGATATACTGGCACTCAGTGATCCAAGTGGGCTGCGAATCGTCTGACTTTCGTTCAGATGTGTAACAGTTCTGGGATCATTTTTTGTTGCGTTCAATAAATCATCAATTCTAATAGAAATGTTTTCTTTTATTCTGCGGATATGCACCCCATACGCAACATAATGCGCAACCGACTTCTTGCCGATGCTTCCAAAGTAGACATTTAAATCGGGGAATGCGGCATTGACAGTTTTGGCGATTTCCAATTCGTATCCCGGATATTCAATGTCGACGATAATATCGTGAAATTTGTATCCGGATTTTTGCATAGTCGCGACAATCGCCGCCGCGAACACGCGCGGAGCAAATTGTTTTCGCTTGCCTTGGAGACGGTACACTTCATATAACTTTCGTTTGACTTTCGCAGATATGACCGCCGTATATGAAAATTCGATATTCGCCAAACCAATGATGGTGTCTTTATTCAATTCTTCAACGCGAACGGATTGGTCAATTTCAAAACGGAAAAGTTTTTGTTTTTTCTTTGGCAATTCCGAGTCAGATATTTTCGCAAAATACGGATGATTGCCGGTTGTCCGGATTGTTTTTCCGGAAGAAGTGATAAGTTTATAAATCGGCTTAATCCCCATATACGCCAACCTTTTTACCTTGCTCCAAACCAGTTGGCCTGTTTTTTCGTCAAGGGACTGGATTTCGTCTCCGGCTTTTGCATCTTTTATCTCTATTTCGTCATAGACATATTCATTATCATCGGAATTTTTTTTCGATTTTTTCTTTCGCCTTCGCCTAAGTTTTGTGTCTCCGGTAACGCATTGGCCGACTCTGAATGTGTTGGCGGCGGTATTGAGAACACCAACGCCTAAGGCGTCGCTGAAATATCCGTTGCCATTAACCGCGAATGTGGTAATTGGAGTGGTGGTCCCAATCCCTACATTCCCTCCGAATGTCGCTAAGCCACTGGATCTGAATGTCGTAGTGGTGGCGTTGGTGGCGACCAGATTGTTAATCCAAGCCGTGTCGGAGACGGTGGCGTAAGTGGTGGAAGCGTTGGTTAAAGTGCTATTGGTTGCCATCAATCTCGTCGAGGTGGCATTGGTCATCGTCAGTTCCGAAACATTTCCCAAGGTGCCCCAAAATGTCGGAAGAGTGGCGTAGGTGGTGGAGGCGTTGACCATCATTGTATTGCTTCCAACCGGATTGACCGAAAAATACGCGGCAGAATTATTGTCAATGATTTGAAAAGCGTTGGCGGTCTGGTTGGCGACGGACTGAATCGTAAATGTCGGATTGGTGGTAGAGGCGTTGCCGTCTTTAATGTACATCGCTTGATTGAATTCAAATCTCTTTTTATTGGCGGCTGAATTCCAGGAAATAACCGCATTGGGCGGAACGGTGCCTCTGAAAAAAATCAGATTCATATCTTGCGTATCAACCGTGGCATTATCGGTGTTTAGGGTAAAGTCGCTTGATTGAGTGCCGGAAAGGGTGGAAGACGCTCCCATAACCATATTGGAATTTATAGTGTCAATATACAAAGTGCCCCAATAATATGCCGCCGAGCCCAAATTGTATTGATTATTGATGTTCGGCACTAAATTGGAGCCGACGGAAGAATTGACGACCAGAGTATCGGCGGTGGAAGCGCCGATGGTCGTTGAATTGCCGGAAACAAAAAGATTGCCGCCCACGGAAACATCGCCCGATGTTTGAATGGCGCCGCCAGTTGTTGTGGCAACACCAACGCCCAGTCCTCCGGAAATAAATTGATTGCCGTAGGTGAAAGTTGATGTGGCAATATTAAATCCATAGCCGGAAGGAATTGTCGTTGTCGCGATAAAAATTTTCCCGGTTTCATCAATTCTCATTCTTTCGGAACTGTTTGTGGCGAAAATCAACGGATTGGCGCCGGTGGTGGAGGCGGTAAGAGTTCCATTATTCCAGATCAATGGCGACTGGACGGATGTTGAAAATTTAGAAACATCGCCCCAGAGATTGTTTGAAACTGTTAAATATGTCGTTGAAGCGTTGGTGATGGTTCCATTTGTCGCAAACAGTCGCGTTCCCGTGGCGTTGGTGAAATTAAATTCCGTTACGGTTCCGTTGGTGGCGAACAATCTTGTGGTTGTTGAATTGGTAACTGTCAGTTCGGAAACATTCCCCGTCGTTCCCCAGAAGGTGGGAAGGGTGGCATAGGTGGTGGAGGCGTTGGTAATGGTCCCGTTCGCAATAGTTCCGTTAGTGGACCAGAAATTCGTCAAAGTCGCGTTGGTCGTGGAAGAGTTGGCGAAAGTCGATAGATTGGAAAAATTCGAATTGCCGGAAACCGTCAAGTCGCTCGTAATTGATACCGTGCCGTTTACGCCGAGCGTGGCCGCAGGCGAAGTTGAAGCGATGCCCACATTGCCTCCATATGGATTAAGCAATAAATTGTTCGCCGAATCAGCGGCGACTATGAAATTTCCGGAAAAAGAAGTTATGGGATTATTGAATGTTGAAGTGGCGGCGCCGGTTATCGCCAATTTATTTATCCAAGCCGTGTCGGAAATCGTGGAATAAGTTGAGGTCGCCGGTAACGGCAAGCGTCCCGCCGATGGTGGCGTTGCCGAGAATGGCGGCGTCGGTGGTCACTGAAAGGGAACTGAGAGTGGCGCCGGACTTGACGGTTAACGATCCGTTAATCTCGGCGTTGCTTGCCAAATGCAAATAAGTTGCCGAAAGACGATCGAAACCTGATTGGACTTGGGGGGCGATTGAATAAGTTGTGAGAGTGGCGGGAGCTCCTTGAACCACCATTGTCGACAGCGGATATGTCGGAGTAAATTTCGCGATATTGAAAAGAGCGTCCAGCGCGCCGAGAATCGTTTTTTTCTGGAGAGACAATTCCGAACCGACAAAATTCGCCTGATCTTCCAAATTCGCCTCAACGACAGAAAGGCGATTCTCAAAAACAGAAAAATTACCCCCTGCGGTGAGCGCAGTCGAACTGCCGCCGGAACTTTTTATTTTTCCTTCTCGAATTTCCGTGTCGGCGGCAATAGGCGACTCAACAAAAGAATCCAGCGCTTCGGCGTCCGCTAAAGTATTGACCGACGGAAAGGACTCTTCCGGGGCGGCGATTTTTGACTCCGCCGGTTTTAAATCCTCGGTGGCTAATTCCGAAGATTGCTTTTTCGGTTTCAAAAACGCGATAGTTTTATCGACTCCCGAGGCGAGCCAATTTGAAAAAGCCGGCAGGTCGTTTGAAAAATCCTTCCAACTATCGGAAAAAATCGCCGCTTGTCTCCCTTCGGGAGATCCCCCGAAGGGGGAATATTTTCCCATATTGACTCCCGCCACCAATCCCAATGAAACAACCAAAGTTATCACTGCCAATCCGGAAGTCAAGAAAAATCTTACACTCGGCCAGTTTGATAACGCTTTCGGCGCGCCGATCCATTCCGAATCGGTTTGCAACCGCGCCGCGTCGTTTAATTTGATTTGTTCGTTGGCCGCTTCAAGAATTTTTGATTTTTCTTCCGATTCAAGTTTGCGGGAAGGAAGTTCGATTTCTTGAGAGGCGATATGAACGCCGATTTTTCAATGCTTGATTCTTTCTCCAGCGCCAACTGTTTTTTTAATTCATCAACAACGGAAGCCGGCGGCTTCCGATATTCCGCCAGCCATTCATTCGTGGTAAACCAGTTGCGCCCAAGTTTTATCGCGCGCAATTTTCCTCTTCTCACCAAGACATTCATGTAATCGCGAGAAGTCCCCAAAAATTCTCCGGCTTCTGAGAGCGGAATGTATTGCTGATTTTCTTTGACCCGCCCGACTGAACTGTCGTTCGGGCGGGAATTTTTTATTTCCGGAAAATTATCTGTCATGTATTTTCTAAAATTCGTTTTATACTCAAATTACTCTTATTGATCTGTTATCAGATCAGGTTGATTTGATATCAGATCACTAAGTAAATTATAGCAAATTGAAGTGTTATTTTTTGGTAAGAAAACCAAAAATTACTTCAGTCATATCGGCGGTAATTTTTGGTTAAAAATAGCCCGTATAAAATTGCCCTAAAAAGCGCTTCTATAAAGCAAAAAAAGCCCGATGTAGCATTTTACTTCGGCGCTTTTTAGAAAAATTCGACTAAAATTGAACTAAAATCACTAAATTAACCGCTTATTTGCTAAAATTAAATAGATATTAAATGAAATAATCGCGTTTTTTTATTTACACAAAGCCAAATAAATGCGATATGGCTCCAATATCGAACCAAATATTTTCATCAATTCAGTTTCTTCCATAGTTAATTTTTTTCTTTCATCTTCCGACTCGACACTAACTAATCCCAACCAATAGCGGGTCTCTTTTGCTTCTTTACGACAAATTTTTACCCTCATAATAAAATCTTTTTTACTCAGTGATTCATTGGCCTCTATGTAGTTAGCGCCGATTGAGCCAGAAGATCTTATCACTTGCTTACCATCCTCTATATTGGAAATTGTCTTTGGTAATTTTTTAACAAATTCCCTAACATTCATAGCAAACATAAATGTTCTGTCTTCTAAATTATATTGTTTTGCACCTTGAATTTCGATCATTGGGATTTGTTTAGTATTTAGAGTTTAGTGTTTAGGATTTAAAAATCATTTTAAAACGCCCATAATAATTTAATTTTCCTCGATTCTTCTATCACTGTTTATTATTTAGATTTATTATCCATAATTCACAATTCATGATTCATAATTCAATGTCTGCCCCCGCCCGAAATATGGCTACCAGGGCTAAAAAACGGCTATTTCACAACACGATGTTGATTAAGCGATTTGGAACGACAATTATCTTCTTGGCAGTTTGATTGTCGACATATTTTTTAACAATTTCGCGCGATAGCGCTAATTTTTCGAGTTCGAGACGCCCCATATTTTTTGAGACCTTGATCTTGTCGCGCGTCTTGCCATTGATTTGAATAATCAATTCATAGTCCCCTTCTTCAAGAAGCGTCGACTTATATTTCGGCCAAGATTCCAAATGGATTGATTTTTTATTCCCCAATATCGCCCAAAGTTCCTCGCTGAAATGCGGCGCGAACGGCGCCAGCAATTTCAAAAATGTTTCCGCATTATTTTTTGAAATGTCCTTCCTTTCCATTTCATTAAACAAAATCATCAGCGCGCTGACAGCCGTATTGAAGCGGAAATTTTCGATATCCTCTCCCACTTTCTTTATCGTCCGATGTAGTAATTTAGTAAGTTCTTTATTAGAATTTGCCACCTTTCGGGTGGTCACCCGCAGAGTGAAAAATTTATTATATATTCTTTCCAAAAATCTTGTAATGCCCAAAACGCCTGTGGGACTCCATGGCCCGCCTTGGCTATATTCCCCCATAAAACACAGATACATTCTAATGGCATCGGCGCCATATTTGCCGACTAAATCATCCGGATCGGCCACATTACCCCTTGATTTTGACATTTTTTGACCGTCGGAACCAAGAATAATACCCTGATGGCGCAATGCCTTAAATGGCTCATTAAATGTTACATATCCTAATTTTTTTAAGACCTTCACAAAAAAGCGGGCGTAAAGCAGATGCAGCACCGCATGTTCGGCGCCTCCGACATACATATCAACCGGCAGCCAAGAATTCAATTTGTTATCGGAAGCAAATCGTTTTTTATTTTTAGAATCCGTATAGCGTAAAAAATACCATGAAGAGTCAACAAAAGTATCCATGGTATCCGTCTCCCTCACCGCCTTGCCGCGGCACTTTGGACATTTGGTATTCACAAAACTTGCCGCGCGAGCCAACGGCGATTTGCCGCCGCCGACCGGTTGAAAATTTTTTAATGGCGGTAATTTTATTGGTAGATCCTTTTCCGGCGCTGGCACCGCGCCGCATCGATCGCAATATACAATCGGAATCGGCGCGCCCCAATAACGCTGGCGAGAAATTATCCAATCGCGCAATTTATATTGTATGGAAAAATCGCCAAGATTTTTTTTCTTCAACCATGCCGTTATTTTTTCTTTCGCTTCGGATACCGCCATGCCGGTAAACTCCCCGGAATCAATCAGGCGATCTTTTTCATCTATAACTTTTACAACCGGAATATCAAATTTTTTCGCAAATTCAAAATCGCGCTCGTCATGGGCCGGCACGGCCATAATCGCGCCGGTGCCATAATTCATTAAAACATAATCCGATATCCAAATTGGCGCTTCTTTGCCGTTAATCGGATTAGCGGCGCAAGCGCCGGTAAAGACCCCGGTTTTTTCTTTTTCCGCGCTCATTCTCTCCAATTCCGACTTAAGACGCGTATCGGCAACATAGCGACGCACCGCCTTCTTTTGTTCTTTGGTTGTTATTTCTTCGACTAAAGGATGCTCCGGCGACAATACCATATATGTCGCCCCGAAAAGCGTATCCGGTCGCGTTGTGAATACGGGAATAATGAATTGCGAATCATGAATCGCGAATTGTATGATGGCGCCTTCCGATTTTCCTATCCAGTTTTTCTGCATTAATTTAGTGCGCTCCGGCCAATCCAGTCCGTCCAAATCTTTTATCAAATCATCGGCGCAATCGGTAATTTTAAACATCCATTGGTCCACTTCTTTTTGAATCACCGGAGTGTCCGGATGCCTCCAACAACGCCCATTCACTACCTGCTCATTGGCTAACACCGCTTGATCTTCGGGGCACCAGTTAGCCAAAGATTTCTTTTTATACGCCAAGCCGGCTTCATACATTTTTAGAAACATCCACTGGGTCCATTTGTAATATTCCGGATCGGCGGTAATAATTTCCCGAGACCAATCATAAACGGCCCCTATTGATTTGAACTGTTTTTTCATCGTCGCGATGTTTTTATTGGTCCACGCGCGCGGATGAATTTTGTTTTTAATGGCGGCATTTTCCGCCGGCAAACCAAAGGCGTCAAACCCAATCGGACTCAAAACATTGAATCCTTGCATTTTTTTTAAGCGCGCGTAGACATCGGCCGGGGCATAGTTGTACCAATGCCCCATATGGAGATTGCCCGACGGATACGGAAACATTACCAAATGATAGAAATTATCCCGCCCGCTTATTTTATCTTTGACTTTATATGCGCCGGATTTTTCCCAAATATTTTGCCATTTTTTCTCAATTTTTACCGCGTTATACATAGTGTTTATTGTGATTCATTGTAATTGAAAAAATCGCTTTAATCAATTACAATCATCCTCCCCAACCAGCGATCGCAAGTAAATGAAGATTAAAATTAAGAATTAAATTTTGGTTTTCAATTTTCTTCTTTCTCTTGCCCATCCCATAATAACCGCCCGATATCAGTCAATATTAAAAAGCGCCTTGCTATTGTCGGCGGTTTGCCGCGCCGCTTCGATTGCCGCGATTAAAGACAAAAGTTCGCCAATGATTTTTTTAAATTCTTTGGAATTCGGATCCAATGACCACGGTTTTTTGGCATCGATATATTTATCGCCTAAAGCGATCAGCCGCCAAATTTTCTCCAAGGCCTCATTAAATTTAAAATCAATCATTAATTGCTTCAATATTTTTTCCGTCTTTTTTATTTCCAGCGCGAACTTTGGATTTTCGATTGGCGAGATCTTTCCTTTTTGCGCCAATGTCAGCACTCTCGAAAATAAATTACCCAGTCCTTTGGCTAAATCGGCATTATAGCGTTCGTTGAATTTTTCATCGGTAAATTCGCCGTCTCCCGCCGGCGGTATTTCGCGGAGCAAATAATATCGCAAGGCGTCGGCGCCGTATTTTTTGATAATCCCAAAAGGATCGGCAACATTGCCAATGGTCTTTGACATTTTCTCACCGCCCGCGGTTATGAATCCGTGGACAAAAATTTCTTTCGGAAGCGGCAATCCGGCCGACAAAAGCATGCCCGGCCAGATGGCGGCGTGAAAACGCAAAATATCTTTGCCGATAATTTGGGCATCGGCCGGCCACCATTTTTTAAATTTATCGTTTTCTTCGGCATAATCGATGGCAGTAATGTAATTGGACAAAGCATCGCACCAAACATACATCGTATGCGTTTTGTCGCCCGGAACCGGGATTCCCCAACTCAAGTCCTTGCTCGGACGAGAAAAACTGATATCTTCCAGCCCTTGTTTTAACAATGACAAAATTTCGTTTTTCCGCGACGCCGGGATTATTCTCAATTCATTATTCTTAATTCTTGATTCAATGATTTTGGAATATTTGGAAAGGCGAAAAAAATAATTTTCTTCCTCAATAACTTCCGGCTTTGATTTATGAATGGCGCAAACTCCGCCCGCCAAATCCTTTTCCGTAACGAACGCTTCATGGCCGACGCAATAAAGTCCTTTATAATTTTTCTTGTAAATGTCGCCCGCCTCAATAAGCCGCAGCCATAATTTTTGAGCGCCGGGCCAATGCCTTTTTTTATCGGTGGTTCGAATAAAATCGTCGTTGGAAATCGCTAAAAGCCGAATTAATTTTTTAAATTCGGCCGTATTTTTGTTGACGAATTTACCCGGCGTCACGCCCGCTTTTTGCGCGCTTCTCGCGATTTTCACGCCATGTTCGTCGGCGCCGGTCAAAAAGAAAACTTTTTTGCCCGCAGAGCGCCAATAGCGCGCTAAAACATCCGCTTGAACGAACTCCAAAGCGTGCCCGATATGCGGCGGCGCGTTGGCGTAAGGAATGGAAGTTGTTACGAAAAACTTGTTCATGCGTTAAAATTAGCATACAATAATAACCATTATCAAATGATATTGGCTTCTCATATTATCATCGCAGGAATTTTGGGTTCCGAAACCCAAAATTATTTTTTAGCGGCCATCATCGGCCTTGCCAGCCACTATGTTTTGGACGCGATTCCTCATTGGGACTATTTGTCCGAAGAGTTCCAGTCGCGCGTCAAAACCGACAAGGGGTTTGTGAAAAATAAAAAATTCTGGCGAGAATTGGGCAAAGTCGCCATTGACGGATTGGCGGGACTCATCTTGTTGATAATGCTAATAGGCCTCTATAAAAACTTGAATATCACATCGGCTTTAATCGGCGCTTTTTTCGGAATTTTGCCGGACGCGATTAGTTTACTGTACTGGATAACCAAATGGCGACCGATTAAATGGAATTTTGATTTTCAGGAATTCATCCATTATTACATCTTCAAAAAAACCGAACGCAATTTCTGGCCGGGCGTCGCAACCCAAATTGCGGCAATAGGAATTTTTTTCCTCATGGCAATCAGTTAAACCTGTGGATGTTCTACAAGAGATTTTCTTCTCGCCAAATCGTCAAAAAATTCATCGGCTACCGCCGCCAACGGCACGGCGAGAAAAACCCCTAAAATACCGCCGAGTTTCGCGCCGACAAGCAACGCCAAAATAACGGCGACCGGATTCAGGCCTACCAATTTTTTTATCAGCAACGGCACAAGAATGTGCCCTTCAAGTTGTTGAGCGGCGATAAAAAAAACCAAGACATACAACCCCAGCGCCGTTGATTGAGAAAGCGCCAAAAGTGTCGCCAAGCCGCCGGCCACAATAGGGCCCACAAAAGGCACAATTTCCAAGACCCCGGCGACCAACGCCACTAAAAAGGCGTATTTAACTCCCAAAATCCAAAGCCCGACACCAACAACGACCGCTATAATAAAACTTAAAAGAATCTGGGCTTGCAACCATCGGCCCATTTTTTTCTGGGCGCGCATCCAAAGACCGTGAGCATAGGCCTCAAATTGCGGAGGCATAATTGATTTCAAAAAATCATCCAGAGCGTTGCGCGACAGCGAGAGGTAAAAAGAAACGACCAAAACAATCATAAGAGAAGCGATGCCGCCGAAAATTGACGATGCGTAAGAAAGCAATGAAGCGAAATTCGGGATTTGTTCCGTTAATTGAACCAGTAAATCGTGAACATTTCCGGAAAGACCCGGCAAAAATGTAATGGTTCCCACCACTTCTTCTATCTGCCCGAAATATGTTTGGTAATTTTGGAAAAAATCGCGCACTTGGTCGAGAATGAGCGGCAAAAGAATATAAATCAGAGCCGCAAAAACCACCACAAACAGCAAATAAATCGCTATCAGAGACAGAAGACGGGGAATTTTTTTATCATACAAATAATCGACTAACGGCTTCAGAGCGGAAGAGATAATAACGGCAAAAAGCAGCATCGCGAGAATGTCGCGCACGAAATAAAGCAACGCGGCCAAAATGCCGATGCCAAGAACCAAAAAAATGGTTTTGGGCGAGATTTCTATAGTTGTTCTTTTGTTTACCGCCATAACAAGAGTATTATGGCCTGACTATACTATATTTTTAATAAATTGGCAAAGGCGTCGGAATCCTGAAACGGCCCGACTATCGCTAAATTTAATTTTTCCGGCCGGAAAATATCTTGAGCGACCTCCAAAATATCATCCACCGTAACGGCATGAATTTTTTCTATTATTTCTTCCGGAGTTAAAATTTCATTTTTTAAAACTTCCTGAAAACAATAGAAGCTCGCCAGTTCATCCGATGTTTCAATGCTTAATGCCAACCCGCCTTCCATATGTTCTTTCGCTTTATTCAATTCGTCTCCGCTGACTTTTACGGTTTTAATCTTGCGATATTCGTCAAGAATCGCCTGAATAATTATTTCCGCGCGGCGATTGTCAATGCCCGCGCTAGTCGCCAGATAGCCGGCGTCGGTCGCTTCATCGGTGCCGGTGCGCACATAATAGGCGGCGCCCATTTTATCCCTCAACAGGCCAAACAAGCGCGACGACATCCCGCCGCCGAGAATTGTCGCCAAGACCTCTGCGGCGAATCTCTTTTCGTGATGAATGTCATAAGCCCTGGCGCCAAAAATAATATGGGTCTGGTCGGTTTTTTTATAAAATAATTTTACTTCCGGCTTGGTTTGCGATTCTTGCGTCGGCATTTTGTCTTTGCCCTTAAAATCGCTGATGGACTCAAAAAGAACTTCTACTTTTTTTATAATATCATCGGGACTGATCATGCCCGCAACGGCGATAACGATTTTTGGGGCGACATAATGATCATTGTGATATTTCACAAAGTCCTCGCGATTTAGCCGAGCGATTATTTCTTTTTTGCCGGCGAGATCCCATCACCTTTCTCGACGGCATATCTTCGTACATATTTATTTCTTCCACTATCACGCCCCTTTCCTTGTCGATTTCCGTCTGATCAAAATTGGGATTCAAAGTAATGTCGGAAATAATATCCAGAAGCATGTCCTGATGGCGCCCATCGGCTTTGGCGTAATAACCGGTAAATTCATAATTAGTAAAGGCGTTGTAGTTGCCGCCGATCCGATCCAGCGGTTCGGCGATGGACATCGGCGTCGGCCGCTTCTTGGTGCCTTTGAATGTCATGTGTTCCAAAAAATGGGAAATGCCATTGATATCTTTCGATTCATATTTAGAACCGGTCGCCACCAAAACCAGGACCGTCGCCGTTTTGGTGTCCGCCATCGGTACTGTCAAAATTCTCAATCCGTTCGGCAATTCATCCTGCGCGTAATACCGCTTGCCGATATTCCCTCTGTCATCCCAAGCAACCATATATTTATTTTTCAAGTCGCCGTAAATAGTCCGGGCCAATTCAACCAATTCCGGCTTATTTGCCAAAAGCGGAAAAACCGCCATTTTATACGGCGCCAATCGGGGATTTAATTTTAGATAAGTTCTTTCTTCATCCTCTCTGTAAGCATCTATTAATATAAATAAGAGCGACCTGTCAACACCGGCCGATGTTTCAATGTCCCAAGGAATGTATTTTTCACCGGTTTCGGAATCATAATAGGACATGTCTTGGCCGGAAAATTCCTGATGGCGCGACAAATCCCAATTGCCCCGATGATGAACCCCCATAAATTCCTGCCAGCCCCAGGGGCTGTTATATTCAATATCGGTAGCCGCTTGGGCATAATGCGCCCGCTCGTCATCGGCATGATCGCGGAACCGCAGATTCTCTTCTTTCATCCCCAAAGAAAGATACCAATCCATCCGGTTTTGCTTCCAATATTCAAACCATTTTTTGCCTTCCGTCTCGTCGGGCTTGATGTAAAATTGGATTTCCATCTGCTCGAATTCGCGCGAGCGAAAAGTGAAATTGCCCGGCGTGATTTCATTTCTGAACGCCTTGCCGATCTGGGCAATGCCGAAAGGAATTTTAACGCGAGTGGAATTAACGACATTTTTGAAATTCACCTGAACACCGTTGGTGATTTCTCCCCGAAGATAAATTTCCGTCTGCTCCCCCTCCACCACCCCAAGATACGTCTTTACCAACAGATTAAATTTTTTTGGTTCGGTCCATTCAACTGTTTTACCGTCATGCGATTCTTCGTGCTCTTTGATTTCTTCTTCTTCTTTATCGACGCGAAAACGCCGATGACATAGTTTGCATTCAATCAACGGATCGGAAAACGACTCCACATGACCGCTCGCCTCCCATGCTTTGGGATTCATCATGATGGCGGCGTCCATGCCGACAATATCGTCGCGAAACTGCGCCATTTCTTTCCACCAAAGATCCTTGATATTTTTCTTGAGAAGCGAACCGGCGGGACCGTAATCCCAAGTGCCGGCCAATCCGCCGTAAATTTCCGAGCCGGGAAAAATAAATCCTCGACGCTTTGCCAGCGCCACAATTTTTTCCATTAAATTTTCTTTTTCATTTTTTATCATGGCTGGACGCGACTTTTGAGGATGCCGACACCGGAATCATCCGGCAGATCGGTTTTGAGAATCGGAGCGGTTGCCGCAATGTCCGTTCCGGTAAACATATCTGCGCCGGTTAATGCGGACTCGCCTAAAATAGGCGCTGTCAGATTGGCTTGATGAGCCGCCGGAGTCAAGCTAACCTGAAATATGACCTCATAGGGATCAAGCAATACTCCCGTTCCGGCCGACACTTTCCCGACATTCCAGATTAATTCGCCTGTTCTGTCATTGTATTCTAAAGTCGCGCCGCCGGCGCCGGATTTTTTATCAAGCCAGGCAACCCCCTCCGGAAGCGTTGAACGCACCATGACATTGTCAGCATCATTGGAAAAATTGGTCACCTGCCAATGAATAGTATAGGTGGTCGCTTGATTAACTTTTGGCGGTAATGGCCCGCTGTTTTTCATTGCCGAATCGAAATAGTACCCTTTGGTTTTTAATTCCGTTTTGGTATTGATTTTGACGGCGATATCTTCGGCGGCGGACGCGGCGGGAGTCTCTATCTCGGCGGTAACTTGAAGCAAAAAATTTTTATCCCTGAAAGTTCTCATGACATATTGCGGTTTTACATTAATTTGAAACTCCACGACTCCGGACGCGCCGGAACGCAAATTCCCAAGATCCGCCATATTTCCGGCATTCCATGTAATGGTATTATTTACGCCGTTAAAATAGCCGCCGGTTTTCAAAGTCGCAAAATCATACATCAATCCGCCAAGAACGGCTTTTAAAACAACATTTTCAAGAGCGACTCCGGAGTTATTTTCATAATTAATTTTGAATTGCAAACGATCGCCGGGGTTGGCCGTCGCGTTCGCCTGATCGTTTACCGAAATATTTAACTTGAGAGGCGAATCACTCAAACTGACTGGCAACGCGTTTTGCCAGAATTTGTAAAATTTGTCGTTTTCAACGATCCCTATAGCCACATCAAAATTATCGCCTTGAGCGCTTTTTAAAATTCCAGAAATTACGATTTTCCCTTCTACATTAGGATTCAAATCGCCTAAAATCCAGCTATTATTTTTTGTCGGCGTCCGATCCGAAGAAACAAGGGTGAAGTTCGAAGGAAAATTTGCCTCAATGGCGACATTTTGAAAAACCTTGTCCGTATTATTTTTGTAACCGATAGTATAGATATTTTTGGCGTTTGGCAGAATTTTTTCCGGCGCTTGAAACTCAACGCTCAACGCAGAACCGTTAATCGCCACTTCTTTGGCCGTTTCATTTTCGAAAGTCGAAGAAGTGTTTTGGGGCTGATAACTCAATGCCGCTTCCAACTTTTGGATGCTTTTGTCGGCCCCGATAAAAGCAATCGTTATTTCTTGCTTGCCGCCGCCGCCGATGCCGATACTGCCCAAGTCGATATTGGTATTTTTGCCGCCATCGATAATCGCGCCTTGCGGATAGCGAATGTTGAGCGCGGAGTTTTTAAGAATTTGATTGGTGTTGTTCCAATAAGAAATAATGTAAGTGCCGTTTTCTCCGGAAGCGATTTGGTTCGGTCCCGCGATGCTGAAATCCACCAATGATTTTTTAAAAGAAGTGAGCCAGAAATAAAAAACCGCGCCGCTTACGGCGAGAACGGCCAAAAAAACAACGCCGGAAAATGCCAGAACGCTTTTTTGTTTGGGGGTAAAAAACCGGATTGCCTGAGGCAATGACGGCGAGGACAGTTCCGGCATATTTTGAGGGTCGGGAATTGTTATCATTGTCTGGTAATTCTATCACAAGGCGCCAAAGTCGCCAAGATAATATCGCGCCTCCGCGAAATTATCGCCAAATCCCATGATGTTCGCGAAATCAGATTTATATTTTTCCAAAAAAAGATCGCGCTCCGATTCAAGATTGCCGGCTTTGGTAAAACTTTCCAATATGAAATCCCACATCACCTCGTCTTTTTCCTGACCTCTTAACATTTTTAAAGCGAATTGCGACATTTTCGCGACCAGCGATATCTGGCCGGGAACGGCGCCATTATTAAGCAAATTGGTTTCCGACAATGCCGTTGTAATAAATAAATCGCCGTTCTTTTTAGTCATCAATTCAACCCAGATGATGTTAAACGGCTCCAAATGTCCGGTAAGTTTGGCGCCATTTTTCCTGACGCCGCCGGCTATCGCCCTCACTTGGCCAAAATCCTCGGTATACAAATGATAAAGGCGATCGGCCTCAAAAATGTCTTCCCGTTTCAAAATGATTGCTTTAGTCTGGTATGTGGCCATTTTTGACTAATTTTTAAGAATGCCGATCCAAATATCTTGATTGTCCACTTTGAAATGACGGTCGATTAAAAACCCGTCTTTCGCGCCGCCGACTTGCTCGATCGTTTTGGCGCCAACAGCATCGCCAAGATTTTTTTCGAATTTTTCGATGGTATTTTTCAGGTCGGCGGCTCCGGTTTTAAAATAAATTTTAATGGCATCGTCGGGCTTCAATCCTCCGTCTTTTCTCATTTCCTGAATCGTCCGCGCCAGTTCTCTGATAACGCCTTCCTCCTTCAGCGCGGAAGTTATTTTGGCATCCAATTCAAATTTATCTCCCAAAACAATCTCCTTCACATTCACTTCATCTTTTATTAAATCTAATAACTCTTTATTTTTTGAAAATTGGAAATTGGAAATTGGAAATTTGAGCGAAGCGAGCGGCTGTCTCACTTTAATCCCCGCTTCCGCTCTTAACGCCAGCCCCTTGGCCGAAACTTCCCGAACAAAATCCATCTGTTTTTCCAATTCGAGATTGATCAATTTCTTTTCGGATTTTGGCCAATCACAAAGATGAACCGATTCCGGCATGGTTTTGTTTTTCAAAGAAGAATAAATCTCTTCGGACAAAAACGGAAGAAACGAAGAAATGATTTTTGACAGATTAATCAGCGCCGAATAAAGAACCCCCGCCGCCGTTTCTTTTTCTTTTTCCGTTTTCGGCTTTTGAAATCTGCCCCTTGAGCGCCGGATATACCACAAAGAAAGATCATTAATAAAAAAATCTTCGATGGCCCTTGCGGCAAAAGACGGATTATATCGATCCATATTTTTAGTCACTTCTTCCATCAAGCTATTTAGGCGAGATAAAATCCATCTATCTAAGAGCGGAAGATTTGAATCTGAAGTCCGATTTCTTCCGCTATCGCTACCGAAGTCGGATTTCTCAAAACTGTTCCAAAGATTCATTAATTTTCTTTCCGATTCTTTGGCGGCGCCATAGCCGAATTTCAAATTATCCGCCGGATTTTGTTTGGCGTACATCCAGCGCATCACATCAACTCCCATTTTTTCCGCCACCTCGTCAAACCATATGGCGTTTCCTTTGGACTTGTGCATCTCCTCTCCTTTTTCGTCGCGCACCGAAGCGTAGCCGAAAACGGTCTTCATCGGCGGCGTCTTTTCCAAAACTTCGCTCATGACGATTAAAGAATAAAACCAGTTCTTGAACTGTCCCGGAAACGACTCGCAGACCAAATCGGCGGGAAACCATTGGCGCCAAAAACTCTTGTTTTCAAAATACCCCATGGTGGAATAAGGCACGATACCCGCGTCCAGCCAAGGATTGCCGACATCGGCAATTCGCAAGACCTTTTTGCCGCATTTCGGACATTTTATTTTTATATTATCAATCCATGGTTTGTGGGGAGAATAATTTTCAAATTTTTCCCAGCCCTCAATCGCCCTTTTCTTTAATTCCTCTTTGGAACCGATCACTTCGAAATGCCCGCAGGCGCATTCGAATATCGGCAGCGCCAGCCCCCAATATCTTTTTTTGGAAATCAGCCAATCGGACATATTTTTCAGCCAGTCAAGTTCTCTTTCAAGCCCGAAGGAGGGAATCCAGGTTATTTTTTTTGCCGCCGCCATTAGCGGCTTTCTCAATTTATCCATCGAGATGTACCACTCATCGGCCATTTTCCAGACCAGTTCGGTTTTACATCTCCAGCAAGTGGGATATCTGTGAATGTATTTCGGAGCGTCAAAAAGCAAATTAACGGTCTTCAAATAATCGATAATCATTTCCGGATGCTCTTTGGCGTTTTTTCCGCTGAAATCCCCCAATCCTTCCAAATAGATCGCGGCGTCATCAATCAGATTGATGACCGGAAGTTTTTCTTTTTTACCCAAGCGATAATCTTCCGCGCCCTGACCGGGGGCAATATGAACCAGTCCGGTCCCTTCTGTTTCGCTTATCGGCAAAATGCGCGAATCGGTCGCAACTATTTTGTGGGTATAATTTAATAAAGATTTTTTCACCGCCGGCAATTCATCAAACGGCGACGCGTAGGTTAATCCAACCAATTCTTCCCCCGCCAAGGTTTTAACGATGTCAAATTTTAATCTTTTTGCCGCCGCTTCTATTATATAGTATGTCTCTTTTTTATTTTCTCCGGTTGCTTCAACATATGTTTTATCGGCGTCAATGGCCACAGCCACATTGCCCGGCAATGTCCATGGGGTTGTGGTCCAAACCAGAAGATAGACGTTTTTTTTGTTTTTTACCGGATATTTTATGAGAATCGATTTGTGAGCAATTTCTTTGTAATCCATCCATTGCCCCAATCTTATGGACTGATCCGTCTGAATGGCGGCGTATTTTTTCACCCGTTCTTTGCACTTTTCCACAAACTTGGCAATGCCATATTTTTCAATATCCTTTTTTGATTTGAATCCCAATTCTTTCTCCACTTCCACTTCCACCCAAAGTCCCTGGCAATCGAATCCATTTTGAAATCTTTGATCAAAACCGCGCATGGCTTTGTATCTTTGAAAGACATCTTTATAGGTTCGGCCCCAGGCGTGATGAACGCCCATGGGATTATTGGCGGTGATGGGGCCGTCCAAAAACGACCAGCGTTTTTTGTCTTTTATTTTTTTCCGGAGCTTCTCAAAAATCCCGTTCTTCCTCCAAAACTCCAAAATCTTTTCTTCGGTTTTAGGATTGAATAATTCCATGACTTTACATCTTATCAGGCGCCTTTATTCCCATCAAGTTTAAGACATTGGACAAAATGATTTTAGTGGCGGAAACTAAAGACAGACGGGCGGCAGTTAAATTATCGTCTTCCGTTATCACCTGTTGTTTTTCATAAAAATTATGAAATTCTTTAGCCAGTTCCAAAACATAGCGCGGCAGGCGGTGGACTTCGTAATTTTGGGCGATCTCTTCCAAAAGCTCCGGCAATTCAATAAGTTTTCTGATAGTTTGTTTCGAATTTAGAATTTAGGATTTGGGATTTTCGCAAGATGCTTGCGATTCTCGCATGCGCATATTGAACATAATAAACCGGATTTTTCTGCGAGCGCTCTTTGGCAAGCGCCAGATCGAAATCCATATGGGTATTGGGCGAATACATCAAAAAGAAAAATCGCGCGGCATCAATTCCGACTTCATCAATGAGTTCTTCAAGCGTTATGAAATTTCCGGCGCGTTTTGAAATTTTCACTTCTTTGCCGTTTTTAACAAGCCGAACTAATTGGGAAATAATAATTTCCAATTTATTTTCAGGAATATCAAGCGCCGCGAGAGCGGCTTTAAGTCGCGGCGCGTAGCCATGGTGATCGGCCCCCCAGATATCAATCACCTTGTCAAATTTCCTGATTTTAATCTTGTCGGCGTGGTAAAGAATATCCGACATGAAATAGGTCTCTTCGCCGTTTTTCTTTATCAGAACCCTGTCCTCGCTATCGCCGAACTTGGTCGTTTTCATCCAGGTGGCGCCGTCCAGTTCATATACTAAATCTTTCCGCATGCTTTTTTCACCGCCGGTTTGATATACTCTTCCAAAATCAATTCGGCCGCTTTCTGCCCGGCCTCCGATTCGCTAAGTCCCGTGTTAATTTCTTTCGCTATTTCATTGATATATTCACCTTTGTATAGTTTATCGATTCCAGGAATCGAGGAATCCGCCGAAGGCGGAGGGATAATTCCTGGAATCGATAAAGATGATCCCTGCGCCATTTTAATTGACCGCCCCAAATTTAAAATTTGCTCTCCTCTGTCATTAACATAATACTCTCGCGTTACCGAAAACCCCCGGCTCTCCAAAACATTCGCCAAAACATCGCCATA
>Ga0076093_120_pt1 | contig 16378 bp, 10 predicted proteins | sample RifGroC1_FD_68122 | JGI IMG/M metagenome (GOLD analysis project Ga0076093, IMG submission 68122) | Parcubacteria bacterium GW2011_GWC1_43_61
AATTATTTATCGAATCGGCGGTTGGGCATTTAAAGAACCGAAAAATGTTTTGATAAAAAAAGTATATTTGTGGGCTGAAAAAATATCCGCGCCATTTAAAGACCTGATTATCACCAATTCCGAATTCGACCGGCAATTGGCGATAAAAAATAACATTATTAAACCGGAAAAAATAATTGTAATTTACAATAGCCTTGATTTTGATAATTTGAATTTTCTGCCAAAAAAAGAAGCGAGAAAATTTATCGCGTCAAAAATTAATAATTCTCAATTCATAATCCCCGATTCTATTCTTGTCGGCGCTATCGCCAATCTCTATAAAAATAAGGGGTTGATATATCTAATTTTTGCTATGGCAAAAATTAGCGACAATCATATTAACGCCGTGATTATCGGAGACGGGCCGGAAAGAGAAATCCTAAAAAAATTAATTAAAAAAAATAATCTGGAAAATAAAATTACGCTTATCGGCTATGTCCCCGATGCCTATAAATATCTCAAGGCCTTCGATGCGTTTGTCTTGCCTTCCGTTAAAGAAGGCCAGCCATGGACGATTTTGGAGGCGATGGCGGCAGAAGTGCCGATTGTGGCGACTAATATCGCCGGCATTCCGGAAATGATTGAAAACGAAAAGTCCGGACTTCTGGTAGAACCGGCCGATTCGGAAGCTCTGGCATCGGCTATAGAAAAAATGCTGACCCATCCGGACATGACCCAAGAATACTCCCAAAACGCCCAAACAACTGTAAAAGAAAAATTCAGTTTAGTTGATATGATACGAAAAAACGAAGAATTATTTTAATTTATCCTATTCCAACGAATGTTATTGCGAATTTATCTCAATCCCCAGATTTTTTATAATATTTTTTTCACCTTGATTTAAGGGTTTATAACCCAAGGCCAATGCCCTTTCAATTTCAGCAATTCCTTCTGTTTTTTGGCCTTTAATAATGTATAAACGGCCCAAATACCAATGACTTTGCCCAATCGCCGAATTAGCGGTAACGGCTTGCTTCGTCCATTCAAGCGATAATTCAATATCCCCTTTCAACAGCGCCGATTGCGCCAGATAAAACAGGGTTTCCTGCCTATCGGGGCTAAGTTCCAGGGATTTCTTCCCGTATTCTTCCGCTTGAGTTAAAAATGACAAATCGCCGCTCTTTTCGCCCAAAATATTGTAAAGTTTGGCCATATCGGTATAGTAAGCGGCGTTTTTGGGATGGGCGGCAAGCGCCTTGTCGGCTTCGCTGAGAGTAAAATTTAAAGTATTTTCTAAATCCTGAATGGGGAGATTCTTTTGCGTGGCGCCGATAACGGAAGATGCCAGATCAAACCGATATTCCGATCCATAAGGAGTAAAATAATTCAGAGACCGCTTGAATGAATCAATGCTTTGTGCGGTATTAACCGGAAAAATTCTTAAAGCGTCGGCATCGGCCATATTGGCGCGCCAAATTGAATAATTGATGTATATAAGAAAGATGACCAATGCGACGATACCAATTACGAATGGCGCTAATTTACGATTGATTCCGAGAATCTTTCCTCCGTCCCGCCGAGGCGGAACGGATTCCTCGATTCTCGGAATCAATAAATTATCGTGCAAAATTAAACACGCTAAAAACAAATACAACCCGAACCACGAACCGAAACTGTCAAACGAAAAAAATACCGCGCCAAAATAAGCAATAAAGGCGGAGAATAAAGTTAAAGATAAAAATTTTTGGCCGGATCTAAATAATTTAAAAAGCGCTAAAGCAACCGTTAACCAAACCAAAATATACAATAAACTGCCGGTTATGCCGGTTTCGGTCAGAATTTCCAAGAAGGCGTTGTGCGGCTTGTCAAACCAGGTCTCGTCAAAACCGCCGTTTCCAAATCCCAAAAATTTCGGGTTATAGCGCGCGTTAAAAAGATAATTGAAATTTTCCGGCCCGGCTCCCAGCAACGGCCTATCTCTAAATCCCTCCCAAGCCGTCCGCCACGCCAAAAGCCGCGTCTGAACGGTGGTCTCGGATAACGAAGCGCCGGTTATTTTCTTTATCGGACCGAAATTTTGGATAAACCGGCTATCGCGCCAATACCAAATGCCCGACAGGCCCATAAAAAATAACAAATAACAAACGGAAACTAAAATTCGAAAACGACGGCCTAATATATCGGTAAAAATCAAAATCAAGCCGAAAATAAAAATACCGATTAAAAGTCCCAAAATCGCGCCTCTGATTTGAGTCAAAATTATTGAAATAAAAAGAAACGCGCCACCAATTCCAAAAAGCCATTTTTTTAAAACTGAAAATTGTCCCGCTGTGCGGGATCCCGCTAAGCGGGAAAAACTGAAAACTGAAAACTGATAGATGCCCCAGAAAAAATGAAATATGAAATAGGGAGCGGCGAATGTCGCGTTGCTGAACACTCCGTAACCTAAGGCCAAACCCCATTGGGAATTCTGATAAAAAGCCGTTAAAGCCACCGCCAAAGAGACAAAGAAAGAAAAATTTAAATATTTTTTAAAATCAAAGCCAGATTTCGATATGCTTACAAGAACCAAAAACCAAACTAAAAAATGAAACTCGGCGAATAATCCTGTCATTCTCGGGCCGATGCCCCAGACGCTTCTGTCAAAATCAACGCCGAACAGGGCAGAAATTAAAGAAATGCCGGAAAAAGCCGTAATTGCCGCTAATAGCCATGAGAATTTTGGTCGGTATTCCTTATTTGAAATCGCCAAAATAAGCCATGCGCCGAAAATAATTTCAATCAAAATTTGGAATAAAATAAATTTTGGCGTTAAAAACGGATAAAGCGCCTTCGGCCAGAATGCCAGAGGCGTAAGTAAAATAGCGTAAAGCCCGTATTTTATGATTTTAGGCAGGTATAATTCGATTCTGAACATAGAACAAATTTATCATAAAAACAAAAAACACGCTATGCAACCACTATTGAACCACTATTGATTCCTGGAATCAATAGTTTTTAGGCGTAAATTGGAAAACTGTGGATAAGTGCGACAGTGCAACCATAAGTGTGGCCAAACTAAAACCCCCGCTTTGGCGGGGGTTTTAGTTTTACACGAACTTCCTGTCACAAGCAGGAAATCCGAGAAAGAAAGATTAGTAGCGAATTGACGGACCGGAGATCGGCAAGACCTTGGCCTCAAGATTGAGAGAGCCGGTGGTGCCATCGTTCCAGCCAATAGCATTACAGGTATTGACAGCCAGACCGGATTCCGCGGCGCACGCCATCATGGCCTGATTGGTGCCGTCGGATACAGACGCCCGACCACTGGTAACATCGTTGAGAGATATCTGAAGTAAAGTACCATTGGTGCTACCGGTAGTAGCTGTGAGACCCGTTGTATCGGCCTGAACTTTCACTCTTTTAGTCGCACCGGCTGATAAAGAGAATGCCGGATTAAACAAAGCGGTAGTAGTACCATAAGTTGGAGTACCGTTTGTCGTTGACAAACCGAGAGCGAGACCGGCAGATATCGTTGAGCCCCAAGCTGTATTGGTATCAGCATCAATCAGCTTAAATGTCAAGGTGGCAAGCGTAGCGCCGGCCATCTTAATGCCAACGGTGTTGATAGTAATACTAGCGGCCGGATCGGCTGTAAACACGAATACCGCAACCGTGTCATTGGAATCAGCTGCATGACCAGAAGTTAGAATACCGGTTGCATCCGAAGTAACCGTAAGTTTGGTTTTCAACACGGTTATTTTGTTGACATCGGTGCCGGTATTGCCGTTAGGACCGGAAACAGTAACGGATAGCGAACCCGAAGAAGACAGCGCGGTTACATCGTCCGGACTTTCAATCCTAAAGATATACTGACCATTTGAAGTGGAGCCGCCTGAAGCAGAACTGGCAACATCGCCTCTAAGCTCAAGCGCGATACCGTTTTCAGGAACAACAATCGGCGCGTTAGCAAAAGAGAAGGTATAAGTCCAGCCGGTTGTACCGGAAGCGACGGCAGGAGCCGTTGAACCAGTTACTGCTACGCCACCTTTGTAGAACTGAAGATTACTGAATGACGAATTGATACTGGGCAGTGAAGTACTGGCAGTAACCGTTATATCGGTAATACTCTTGTCGGAAACCGTGTCGCCGGTAAGCCGCCAAATAGCAAGCGTTTGATTCGTCTTGCCCATAACCACCTGATAAGCGGGAGGCGAAGAAGAGTCCTTGGCAATCGTCAAAGTACCACCGGTAATATTAACAGTAAACCTCTGACCGCTGATATTAGTTGTGCTAACCGCGGCAGAATCGGCTGTGCCATATAATGTCTGGGATGTGGCAGTAGTCGCTCCGACAGCCGAAGCATTATACAACTTTACATATACAGCGGAACCCAAATTCGTGGCTTCTGAAAGAACATCGGCATAAACATCAACTGCAACATTGCCGCCAATCGGAATGTTAACCGGTGAAGTGCCTGCAAAAGTGTGATTAGTAGCGGCAGCTGGACTTGGTGTCACTGAGCCGAAATCAACGCCATTTACTTTTACAAAAAGATTAGCAAACGGGAAAGTCGTTGATGATAAAACAGTAATGGTTGAAACATTGATGCCTTCAGCCGAAGAAGCCGATAGCATGAATGAACCGATCTTTGCCTTTTGTTGGTCTTTGGTTAAGTTACCGACACCAAGAGAGCTGTTTATTACCGCCGTGAACGGATTAGAAGCGATGGTCAGAGCGTTAGCCGTAACCGCGCTTGTATCGCCGGTTGAGACATTGGAAATCTGGCCCTGGTAGTTATTGGTGCCGGCCTGTAAGTTCGCGGTAAGACCCGTTCCATCAGCCGTTGACAAAATGTCCATCTTCAAACTCCAGATTCTGGTTGTATTTGCCGGAATAAGGTAATTGATGTTTGAAGACGAAGTGCCGAATGTGGCATCGGGATCGGTTGTTTCCGCGTCATCCCAATAGCCGTTCGCGTCTGTCGCGGCGCTCGGCGCGGTGATGGTGGTACCAATTTGGTTGCCCGCGTCGTCAACTAAGTAGATATTGTCAATCTCGTCGGTAAAGTCCTTAAGAACGGTAGCCGTAGGAGTCATATAAATCCTAAACGGAATATACAAAACCTTGATTTGTTCGCCATAGGCGACAACTTTAAATTTGGCATAGTCATAGTAACGCTGGCTGATGGGGTGATACCTACACTATATGTCTTGTCTTTCGCTTGAATATCGCGAAGGTTTAGAACATTGAATATCAAGGTTCTGTTAACGCCCGCGACAACATCGGCATAGACATTAACCTGAATGGTCTGGCCCGAAGGAATTTCATAAGCCGGAGACATCACAAATGTGCCCGTGCCGTCAGCCTTCAAATTAGGTAATGTTGAACCGATTTGAGTTCCGCCGGTGGTTACCAACTTAATATTGGTAACATCGGTGCCTGAAATAATTGAACCGTTTTGAGTTAAAACAATTCTATCCAGCAAAACCGCGCTGTTCGCGGCTTGCAAGGTGAACGAACCAGCCAAGTAGCCCATCGTGCCCGCATTAACCGTTGAACCGGTTGTAACCGCAGTTGAGGTCAAAGTAGCAATTGCCGGATCGGAAACGGAAACAAAAGTCATTGCGTTTGAAGCCATCGGGAATGTGCCGGCAACGCTTGTGGCGTTTGAGGTTACATCCGCGGCCGCGTTCAAGCTCCAAACCATTGTGTGGTTGTTGGAACCCGAATTCTTGAGGCGAAGTTCCACTTCTTTGCTCTGACCTGCGTTAACAGTGAATAAACCGCCTGAATTAGCAAATGTCAAAACACCCGAGCCAAGACCGGTATATTGTGCAATATATTCGCCAGTAGCCACATCATAAAGTTCGGCATTACTGACTTCCGCGTCAGCCGAAATGCCCGAACGGGTGAATTTCAAAGTGTTGACACAAACCGCCAGCCGCTGGGACCGGAGCCGGAGTGCCGGGAATACCGGGCGTACCGGGTACACTAGCCACCGCTGAATATTTCGCTCGTGAAATCGCGCCGAAATATCCCGCAGCCGGGGAAACGGCATTAGCCGCTTGCCACTTGGCAACAGCCGCTTTTGTCGCTGGACCGAAGAAAGTGGTCTCACTTCCTACTGAACCGGCGCCGCTCGCAGCTACTGTGTAGCCGGCGCCATTAAGATACTGTTGTAAACACTTTACCTGCGCGTCCCTAACGCCAAGAAACAAACTCCTGGTGAAGGTGCAAGCAGTTGCCGTGCCCGAGCTTGAGCTGCCTTGCAAGGTAGTGAGCTGGGCTTGCAATGCCTGAATCTGGGCCAACAATTCTTCAATCGTAACGGCGCCAGCTTTAGGCACTACCAAAGACAAACTGAGAACCAAAGCCATCGCTACGCCAACTGCGATCAGGCCGATAGGCAGCGATTCTCGTTTCGATATAAACATAATTTTTCTCCTTTTAATAATAAACTTTTTAAATTTCCATTAGTTAATAATCGTAATTTTCTTTCATATTTTTCCGTTAAATTGTCAAAGTTCAGTCCAATCCGAATGATAACAAATCGCTCCAAAACGGTCAATAGGAACATAATATCACCTATCGCCACCCGACGCAAATGCCCGTATTTACTCCCGAATGTGGATAACCTAAAAGCAATTATATCCCCCATTCCGATATAAAACAAATCGACAATTGTGGATAACTCGCGCGATGTTAAAACATCGCCGCATTATTACCGAAACATTTCATAAAAACTGCCGTTGCCGGCGCCGCTTCTTTTAATCTGCCGAAGGCCGATAAGCACGGATAATTCGTTGCGAATGGTTCTTTCGGAAAAATTCGGTAAAAATTCCGTCAACTCGGCTAATTTGGCTTGCCCATGCTCTTGAAAATACTTCATTATTTTCTCTTGCCGTTCAGTCAACTCTATTTTCGCCGGCGCCGGCGCCGGCGGCGCGGCAGAAATATGGGATTTGAAAAACAAAAAGCCGTTTTCCAACGCCTTGAGATGTTCGTCTTTTATCAAATTCATCTGCCCGGCCAGAAACAAAAACCCGCGCAGAACATCAATGTTTTTTAGCAAATCGGAATGGTTGTTCCCGCCACCGCTCGATATAAAGTTTTCGTAAATTTTTAAATTTTGCTTCTTTATTTTCTCGCGAATGACCAGATCGGATATCAGATCGGACACCTTGAAAACGGCTTTTATCAAAGCCAAAAATTTCCTGCCGGAATCGGTATTAAAGATGTCCGTGCCCATGCCCCCTATTGAACAACGACCGTTCCGCCGGTGTCAACGGAAATTGCCGAATGAAAAATCTTTTTGGGGCCGAATTCGTGAAAAGACACCGCCACCATTTGCGAATCGTCCACACCGATTTGAAACACATCTTTTATATCGGCTGTGGAGCCGGTGGGCGGGACAACCTGCAGAATGGCGTAATAACTTTCATCTTTGGCAAAACTTCCGGACATGGCAACTTCCAGTTCTTTGGTGGCGATATTTTGAAGATTGGTTATGGTGGTGGAGGCGGCAAACGAGTTGTCGCTCACTCTTTTGATGCCCGCCAAGTAGGGAAAATTCTGGGGGTTTACCGTGGCGAAATCGTGAAAAACAACCCTGACAAAATTGCCGTTTTTCTGGGCCTGCCAATGTTTGCTGCTGGCGCCCATGGTGTTGGTGACAAGGGACTGTTTCGTAAAATCATTGAGCGTTTCCTGAACTTCCGGCCCCTCCGTCGTGTAGTCCTGTTTGCCGTATGTGAAATTCGCATTGGTAAAAGTTCCGCTGCCCGTGCTGGCAATTTTGACGGTATTCCAATCCCTGTCGCGCGGCGTACTCGCCGCGCCGTCTCCATTACTGTCTCCTCCGACTGAATCATCCTTAAACGAAGTGAAAATGACCGGATCTTCCACCGCGCCCGAGACAATCAAATTACCGTCGATAAACATGGCCGAGCCGTTATGGTCGGTTTTGAAAATAACGCCGCGCTCCACGGTCATGGTGGCGCCGGCGTTAAGATGCGGCGACCAGGCCGGCCCATTGCTCTGCAAAAGATAGGGCAAGTCCTTTCTCAAGGTAAAATTTTCCGTCCATTGAGTATAGCCGGAAAGAGAGATGGCGCCGATAAAGTTCGGGCTCGTGCTTGAATTGGAAAGTATGGAATTCATCATCGTCGGATAAGAACTTTCAACGCGCGCCGGAAGATAATTATCGGTAAAAGTGTTGCCGTCGATGATCGGAGTCGAACCATTTCTAATTTCCACGCCGATGGTCCGATTGCGCAAGAATTGATTGTTCCTAATTTGAGGCGTTGTTTTCGCCGCGGCGGTGGAGTACTGGGAGTGATCGCCGTAGCAGCCGCCGTCGGTCCCGAGATCCGGCCTGACCAAAGAATCAACTGAAATGCCGCAGGAATTATTTGAAAAAACGGAATTTTCCACAATGGCGTCGGCGTCTATCAGGCGCAGGGCGATGCCTTGGGCGTTGTCAAAAACGGAATGATTGATGTTAACTTTGGCGCCGACAATTTTCACCATTTCTTTAACCGGTCGCATTATTCCCACACCGCCGTAATGAAATTCCGCATAATCAAGATTGATTTGAGAGCCGGCACTGAAAACAACATTGTGCCAGTCGCCCTGTTGCGGGGTTGTCGAGGCAAGGCCGTCGGCGTCTTTTACCGAGGTGAAAATTATCGGCGCGGCGGCGGTACCAACGGCGTTAAGCGTCCCCTGAACTTCCAGTGCCGTATAACTGCTGTATTGCGGAATGATTTTTACTCCGGGCTCTATCGTTAAGGTAGCGCCGGACGCCACGGTCGGCCGTTCAAACTGGTAAAAAAACAGCCGGTAAGGACTGCCGGATAGCGTCCAAGTGGTGTTTTGAGAAATCGTTGTTGTTGCCGCAATGTCCGTTCCCGATCCGGTTCCAGTAATTTGAATCGTAGAGGTAGCGGTTTCCGGAGTTGAAGTGGCCGTCCCGGCGCCGAGATTGTCTTCCGTCGAGGTCGCCACCGGCCCCCCTTCCCCGGCCATTTCATAGTTATTTACCGCCCCGGGAGTTCCTCCATTTGCCGATGATGGCGCCCAATTTGCCGAATCATTAGAGCCACCGCCGGCTGTTTTTCTTTCAAGCGTTTTTCCGTCGCCGTTAGCGCCCCAGGAACTGGAATAGGCGACTTCATCAACAACCAATCCGTCCGGCGCGATTATTTTCACCGTTGAACTGGAATTTTTAAGAGACATAACCGTGTCGATAACGGCGCCGTTGTAGCCGGCATAACTGCCGTTCACGAAAGTCCAAGCGTCTCCCGTCAGAACGATATATCCGCCGGCGGGCATTATCATCGAGCCCTGGCTGTTGTTTTTCGGAGGAACATTAAGGCCGTGATTGGTGGCGTTATCGCCGTCGTTTAACTTCCAATCGGTCAGATCGATGCTTTTGGCGCTCTTGTTATACAATTCTACCCATTCTCGGTCTTTTCCGTTCAAAGTGTCCGATCCCTCAAAATCATACATAATTTCGTTGATAATAAGGTCGCCCGCCACTATGCCGGCGCCGCTGTCCGTTGAGGTTGCCGTTGTCCCATTATTTTGCGACTGATTTTGCTGCACCGCCACCGAATTTGAACTACCTCCTCCGCCTCCGCCGGTGTAAGTGTATGTGGGCGAAGTCGGCGTCCCCGTGCCGACATTGCTTGGCGTTGAGCCCTGTCCCGTTGGTGCTGATATTGCCGAAGAAGATCCCGCTTTTTCCTCGTTTGCCGAAACATTTGCCGAAACATTTGCCGAATTCGGCGCCGGCGCTGGCGCTGATGGAGGTGGCGCCGAAGGCGCCACCTCCGCTATTTGTATCAACTGCGACGGCGCCGTTGGCGCTTCACCGCTTGTTATCGTCATTGCCGGCTGTTGCGCGCCGCCGCTGTCCGAAGCGGTAAATAAACTCGCCAGAAAACCAAAAAATGTCTGATTTTGATCGGTTAAAGAGTTTTCATTCGCTTTTTGCTTTGCCAATTCCACTTTTTTCGCCACCTCGGCGTCATCGAGAAACAAACTTATCACCCCCGCGCCGTTCATCACCGCCTGACGGGAGAGGCGAGCCCAGTATTCTTGAAGAATTTGTGGATCTTTTAACCAGTAACTTTTATTACTTTTATCACTTATGACCGTTGCCAAATCAAACAACTCGCCATTTTCATCATATCCATAGGCGAAAGTTCCATCTTCAAAGGCGATTTTGGGCTTTTGATATATCGGCAAATTAATCGTATCGGGGCTGAAAAAATGATTGTTGGTGTAGGTCGCCAAGTTGTCAAAATACGCTCCCAGATCTCCGTAGATAATCGGTCTTTTGCCCTGATTGAACAAATTTTTTCCCAGATTCTCGGTTAAACCGCTGGAATTGTTCGCCGTCCAATTCTCGTAAAAACTGGGGTCGTTCAACCCCGGATGAGGATCGTTTCGAGTGTGCTCCGGCACGGTTAAATCCTCAATTAAATGAAGAATGTGGCCGAGAGTTAAATAGGCGTCTTTTTCTCTGTTTTTTGCGTATCTTTCAATGCCGGCTTCAAAGTATCTAATCCGCGATCCAATATCGGATCGTAAAAATGGTTTAACCACCTTGGAGCGAAATCCTCGTCTATGGAACCCTGAATAACCCACTGTTTCTGTTCATCGCTAAGTTTTTTGCCGGTTGAAAGTTCGTAAAAAGAGATGATTTCTCTGGTTAAATCCGGATGCGTTGTCTGATCGTCATAGGCGTCAATTTTACCGGAAAACAGAAAACCGGAAGCCAAAAATATGACTCCTCCGATAAAAACCGATATTAAATTCCTTGCTTTCATTAACTTGAATTAATTAAAATTCATCTATTTTCCATATTCCATTATCACTTTTATGCATTGATAGTATCCAAATCTCTTGACCATTTTCTTTAATCGTCATATTAAAATCATTGCCGCCAAATCCTGAGATTTCTCGTAGTTCTCCAGTTTTTAGCCATTTTATTAACTGTTCAATTTTCCCATCAGTTTTCATTTGTTCAAGTTCTGATTTTATTTCTTCATCTCCATACTTCCCCGCCAGCTCAAAATCGCCTTTTTTAACGGCATCGGTAAACAAGGCGACGGTTTCTTCCGGCGTCTTTCCGCCCCATTTTTCGCTTTCTTTAAGCGATTTTTCAATCATTTTTACCGCTTTCATCTGCTGATAATAAGGGGTCTGGGTATATTGCCAATATTGCCATCCGGCGACTGCCAAAATTAAAACGACCAGAATCCCCCCGGCCGCAATCAGCTTCTTTTTTCTTTTTCCGTCGTTATTTACACCATTATTCCGCTCCGGCGCCTTCGGCGCCGGTTCATTATTTTCCGTATTTTTTCTATTTTCTCCCTCTTGGCTCGCCTCCGGCTCGCCAAACTTCATCGTTTCCATAATTTTTCAATTATACTCCACAATCTCAATTTTCCCAAAACTCTTTAGTTATCCACAGTTTTTCAATTTACGCCTAAAAACTATTGATTCCTGGAATCAATAGTCTAAAAGAAGTTGAGATGTGTCTGAAAAATCAAAATCCTCTATGAACTTTCTAAATTCATTTTTATAAATTTTTGAATTTACAAAAATTTCGTTTAAATACTTTTTATTGACAACCCCCGAAAAAATCGACTTGCCTAAATAGTCCCTGTGACTTGACCATTTATATGATGCAAGAAAATCAAAGGCCTTATCCATTTTTTTGATGCCACGCTCTTTCCAATGCGGGCTTATTAAGTCTAATGGATTCAAATGAATATAATAGGGTATATAGATAAATTGAGATTCTCCTTTAACTGACACCGATTTAAATGCGCCCTGAAATAAAGATCCCACTCTTCCATATTTCAAATTAAAATAATTAGCGTAACCCACGCCAATTTTATTCATAAATTTAGAAATGCCATCATCTTCCTTTTGCCTCAATAAAAAATGACAATGATTCGGCATTAAGCAATAGGCCAATATGTCAACCAGTGGTTTTCTGGCGTCCGGCTTTTCTCTTTCTTTAATGCGATATTTGGCGTTTAAAACCGACTTCGTATCATTGAAAATTGCTAAATTGGTCATAAACCTGAGATAATCGCTTTCATCTAAAAATATCGTTCTTTTTTCCACCCCGCGATTAAAAATATGATACATGCCATATGTCTCCAACCGTTCTTTGCGCATAATACTGTTATATTATTACTATTGATTCCAGGAATCAATAGTTTTGAGATAGTTATCCACACAAAATAAAAACAACCCAAAAGGGTTGTTTTTATTTCAGAAATTTCCGAAAAAATTACTTGCTAACTTCGCTTTTGAGCTTTTCAAGCCAAGCCGCCGCCGCATCGCGGCCGCCAAGACCAAAAGCCAAACCGCCGGCTAAAGCCAACATCGCCACAAAGCCCATGATCAAAGTATTGACCAAAGCGCCGGCAATGCCAAGTTGTGAAAGCGTCGCCAAAAAGGCGAAAATCAAGACCGCCCATTTGGTTAAAGCGCCCAAAAAGCGAGCTGAATGAAGTCGCGCCGCCAAAACCGATGCCCTAACCAATTTGGAAGCGAACGCCGCCACCACCACTCCCGCCAGCATTATCAATACGGCAATTGCGATATTCGGCGCATAAAGCAAAACCTGTTGCAAAAAGTCGGAAAACGCCGCCAGCCCCAAAACATCGCTTACTGCGAGCAAGGTAACAATGGCGAAAAACCATTGGACCAATGCCCCCAGAAAATGCCCTGAATGAAGGCGAATATCCGCTCTATCCAAGATTTTATCTAAGCCAAGCTGTTCCAACAATCTATCCACTTTGAGAGCGTCAAATAACTTTTCCACTATCTTGCCAAGGCCGGCCGCTATTACTAAACCGACAATGAGAATTATCAACGCGCCCAGCAAATTAGGCAAAAACGCCAGAAATCCTCCCCACAAATTTTGGAGCGAAAAAGCGATTATATCCGCCCAAGTTTGAACAAACATTTATTGTTTTTTATTAATTATAATATTCCCCTTTTTTGCCCCGATAAAACGCAGGCGCGCGCTAAAAGGGAATTTTTTATTAAAGTCCGACCTTTTCGATTATTTTAGCATCATTCCGCTAAAACCGTTGTGGATAACTTCCCGGCAGGATTTATTTTGCCTGCAATCTTCTAATAATCCACCAGCCCTCAAAAACGACCGTCAAAATACCTACGATTCTACCAATGACAAACGGATCGCTGCCATAGCCGGCGATGGACGCCATCGCTTCCGGCAACGCCAGAATCAAACCCGAGAGCATCACGGAAACGGCAAACAGTATAGCAAAGTTATGCACTTTTAAAGGGGGCGCGTTTGCGCCCCCTTATTTTTTTTACTACATAAAAGAATATCTGACTCGAGCGTTGTATTTTTCAGCGCCCTTTTTGGAAAGGAATTCGACCAGCGCGCCGAGTTCAACGCTATGGCCGACGCTGAAAAGCGTCAGATATCTTCCCGAAAAATAAAATCGGAAAACATTTTCCATTCTCTCCAGCCCCGACAGCATATTCAGGGCGATATCTTTTTCTTTCTTCCCCGGTTCGCTGACGAACTCGTTCATTTCCATCGGAAACCATTGAATGATTTTGATGTGGTCTCCAATAGTTTTGGCGCAGGCCGCGCTGCTTGGGTCTTGAAAAAAAACGATATCTCTCCCGCCGTTGAGCAATTTTCTCAGCTCGTCGGCGTAAACCGCCAAAGTTGAGTGGGTCCTAACCGCTTTTGAGAAGCCGCACAGCGCCAGCACTCCTCCGGCTATCATCGGATATCCCAGCGCCTCATGCGTTAGGTCCCTGTTCCCCAGATTTTCCGCGTGAAAAGTTAAAATAAATTCCGTTATTCCATCCTGTCGACCCATTCTTCGCTTCCTCCTTCTTTTATTTTTTCACCCCTACGGGTGACCACCCGAAGGGTGGTAGTTTTTATAGAACTATATTGACTATATTAATGATAGCATAAAACAACACTATCGTCAATAGCGCTTAAAATGGCTTATTTGCGGCTTTTTACCGCTTGTAAACCGTGCCGTTTTTTAAATCTACTTCAATAGAATCGCCATCTTTCAATACCTGTGTGGCGATTTTCGTCCCCACAATACAGGGTTTTTTCAATTCCCGCGCCACAATTGGCCGGCAAAAAATCGGAACTGGTTTCTTTGGTTATTAAAATATCACCTTTTTTGATTTTTGAAAAATCATCTTCGCGAAAAATAATTTTTGCGGTTCCGTTAACGGCCACCAATTTGCCGGCGCTGGCAACGACGCCTTTTATGTCTTCGGTTGCCGTTTTTTTATCAGTCGTTTTCGCCTTATTCACTTTAACAATTTTAACTGCCCCCATTGAGGTCTCCCTCAAAAATTGTGTTACCGCGTCTATAAAAATAACTCTGGCGTTTAACGATTTTGCCGAAGCGCCGAATTCTTTGATAACTTTCGCTTTTTTAACCCAATCGCCGTATTTTTTCATAATTAAAACCGCCTCGTTTAACGCCAAAAAAACTTTTGCGGATAGGGAAGTAATTAGTTTTTTATTGTGTCGGCCGTAAAAATTATCTTCCACAATTTTATCCAAACCGTTCCAACAATCTTTCAGTAAATAATCCAAACCGGCGCCCCAGTTTCCGACAAAAGTCGTAATCGGTCGACTTTGTAAAATATAAAATTTCCCTTTAGCGAACGCCCATTCTATGTCTTGGGAATATTTGAAAAGCTTTTCTATTTTTACAATTTTATCGCCCAAACCTCGGTCGGCTTCAATAACCATCTCGTTTCTATTCCCTGTGACGGGATTGAATGTAAAACAAACACCCGAAGTTTCCGATTGAATCATTTTTTGAACTATGACAGCAACGGAAATTTTCTGTTTGTTTAATCCTTTTTGTTTTCTATAAGAAATAGCTCTTGGCGAATTTATTGACACCCGGCATTTTTCTATATTTTTTATAAGATCTTCTTCTTCCGTATTTAAATAACTTTTTAACATTCCCGCCCACGAAGCCGACAAGGAATCCTCCGCCGTCGCCGAAGAACGAACGGCAACGCGTTTTGTTTTAAGTTTTTTAAATTCCGCCAGAATTTCTTTTTCATCCAAAGCACCGGCCGGAACAACAAAAAACGGCGGAACGGAAAAGCCCGCTTGAATCATTTCGACTAAAGACGCCCCTTTGCCACCTAAAATTGAAATATCTGGTTTCATTTTGGACCCGGGGGGAATCGAACCCCCGTTTCCCGGATGCAAACCGGGTGCTTTGCCACTGAGCTACGGGCCCGCTTTGTATTTATACCATAAAACAACCCCGCCGCGGCGGGGTTGTTTTATGCGCAAAAATTTATTTCTTGCTCGGCAAAATCTTGAACATTTTGGTGCCACACTTTTCGCAAGTGCCGGTCATCGCCCTTCCCTCGGCGCCGCCCTTTCTCTTAAAAGGAACCTCCTTGGCGTCTTTCATAACCCTGCCCGCCTTGTCCCTGCACCTGACGCAATATGCTTTTACTTCATCCATATTTTTTGCTTAATTATAAAACTTATCCACAGTTTACCCTATCTGAATTTAAATGTAAACCCCGTATAAATTGTGGGCGTGCATGGATTCGAACCATGGACCTCGTCATTATCAGTGACGCGCTCTAACCAACTGAGCTACACGCCCCGGCTTTTATTTGGTTTCTTTCATCATAAAACCGCCGAAAAACAGCCACGAACCGCCGCAGTTTTGAAAAAAATTCCCCATCATGCCGCCAAAATTATTCATCATATTTTTGTTTAATTTTAACTTTTTTGATTCCTTAAAGTTGCCACTATATTTCCGCCTATAGGTTTGCGGATAACCGGTCTCAAATCAAAGCTCCGAGACCAATGCTTCCATCAAGTTTCGAATTCGAAAACTCAATGCATCGACGCCTTTCTCATCTTAAAGATAAAAAAGATTTTAACTCCCTAAAAAGGAGATGATCCATCACCAGCTTCCGCTAGCGATGCCTTGTTACGACTTCACCCTTGTTACCGAGGCATTCCCGGCTCCCTTGGTATGACGGGCGGTGAGTACAAGACTCGAGAACGTATTCACCGCGGCATGCTGATCCGCGATTACTAGCGATTCCATCTTCATGAGGGCAAGTTGCAGCCCTCAATCTGAACTGGGGGAAATTTTGATGGGATTAGCTCCGCCTTACGGCTTGGCAACCCTTTGTATTTCCCATTGTAGCACGTGTGTAGCCCTGGCCATCAAAGGACCATGCTGATTTGACGTTGTCCCCTCCTTCCTCCCCGTCTCTCGGGGCAGTATCGCCAGACACTTGTAACTGGCAACAGGGGTTGCGCTCGTTTCCCGACTTAACGGAACACCTCAAGGCACGAGCTGACGACAACCATGCAGTACCTGCT
>Ga0076093_114_pt1 | contig 13944 bp, 19 predicted proteins | sample RifGroC1_FD_68122 | JGI IMG/M metagenome (GOLD analysis project Ga0076093, IMG submission 68122) | Parcubacteria bacterium GW2011_GWC1_43_61
CATTTTCCGAATTTTCCGCCAGAGGCGGATCCGCCTTCGGCGGAGAAAACGAAGATGGCGGGAATATAATTGCCGATACATTTGCCGACACGGCAAAGTTGCCACAGGAAATTTTTGAACGGAAAGAAATCGTTCAAATGCTCGAATTGACAATAGCCGAACTCTCCCCAAAATATCGCGCGGTATTATCTTTGCGCTACAACAACGATTTTAATTTTAGGGAAATCGCAGAGACGCTTGGCGAACCAATTAATACCGTAAAAAGCCGTTATCGGCGGGCGCTTATTATGTTGAAAAACCTTTTTAATAAGTAATGCGCACCAAAACGCATCCTTTTGTCGTATTAGTATTATAAAAGAAAATGCGCAAGAACTATAAACCTTCGGCGGGGCTTTTTGACCGAATAATCCTTGCGATCAGGCGTGAACAAGAGTTGCGCAATACTAAAAAACTGGCGCTTGGATTTCTGGTTCTTTTAATTGTGTCATTTGCGGCTGCGCCCTTCTCCTGGGCGCTCTTTGTAGGTCAAATACAGGACTCCGGTATGCCTCAGTTTGTTGAAGTCGCCTTAAGCGATCTAGGAACATTCTTCGTGTCCTGGCAAGATTTTAGCTTGGCGATTGCCGAATCATTGCCGGTTATGGGCATTGCTATCTTTATAGTCAATATAATACTGGCCTTATTCACCCTTCGTTTGTTTCTATATAAAAAGAGATTACTAATCGGCTATCTCTTGCGCGATGTTTAATTAATAAAAAATAAAAATATGAACGAAGAAAAAACAATAAAAAAATTCTTTTCCGCCCTAGGCGGATCCGCCTTTGGCGGACACAATCGCGATGTTCTTAAGTGGGTCATCATCGGGCTTGCCGGTTTTGTCATTTTTATCTTGGTATTCGGGGCTGGCATGAAGGTCGGAGCTTTGAAGGCGAGATATTCGTATCGCTGGGCAGAAAACTACCACAGAAACTTCGCGGGGCCTCGAAGCGGATTTTTCAGCGATTGGGGAAATTCTCCCCGAGGAGAATTCATCAATGCTCACGGCGTTTTTGGATCAATTATTAAAATCGATGGAAACACGATTATTACAAAAGGCAAAGACGATGTTGAGAAAACCGTTCTTGTCTCCGAAAACACTTTAATTCAGAAAGGTCGAGAGACCGTCAAATTATCAGATCTTATAAGAGTTTTGCCCATAAAAATATGAATTTTTTTTCGCGAATTTTAAATGTTGCCATACGACATAAAATGATAGCGTTTCTTATAGTCGCCGCAATTTTAACCGGCGGCTATTATGGTTATAGGGTAATTTTTAATAGCGGAGAATCGGTCCGTTATGTAACCGCGGCGGCCGAAAAAGGCACTCAGATTGTTTCCATTTCCGGAAGCGGCCAAGTATCGGCTATGCAGCAGGTGGATGTTAAATCTAAAGTTGCGGGCGATGTGACTTATGTAAACGTTAAAGCCGGTCAATACATCCCCGCCGGGGCACTTTTAGCTCAGCTTTACGCGCGCGACGCGCAAAAAGCCGTAAGAGACGCGGAAACAAATCTTGAAACCGCTCAGTTGAACTACGACCAGATTACCGGCTCCATAGCCGGTATAAGGTATGATGATGGATTTAACGCCGTATCTAACGCGTTTGCCGACCTTCCGAATATAATGACCGGTCTCAATACCGTTGTAATAAACCGCGATTTTGACCAAGGCCAATGGAATCTTGATTATTACACCGACGCCGTCCGGCCATACTACGAAGATATTTCTGTTGTCCGCGATGAAACATATGCGAAATATAAAGCCGCCCGCGCGGCATACGACAAAAATCTGATTGATTACAAAACGGCATCGCGGTTTTCCAGTATGGCAGAAATTGAAGCCCTTATAAATCAGACATATGAAACCAGCCGTTTAGTTTCCGAAGCGATCAAAAGCGCTTCCAATTTCGTTCAGATATATAAAGATAAAATGACGGAAGCGAACCGCCAGCCGAAGGCGCTTGCCGATACTCATCTTTCAAGTATTAATAGTTTTGTAAGTAAGGCCAACAGTTCAATCCAAAGTTTATATTCCGCCAAAAACGCTATTTTAAGCGGCAAAGAATCTCTCGTTAGCGTTGAGTTTGATGTTCGATCCGCAAAAATTCAACTGGACAAAGCAAAAGATTCGCTTCTGGACGCGCAAGAAAAACTTGCCGAATATTATGTGCGAGCGCCGTTTGGCGGCGTGGTGGCAAAAATGAATGTTAAAGTCGGCGATAGTTGCGGAAGTTGATGCGGTTGGAACGGTGTCACAAGGCGTTGTCACCTATATCGTAAAAATTGCTTTTGATGCGCAACCTGCCCGTCCGGCAGGCGGGGACGACCGTATTAAGCCCGGAATGAGCGTGTCAGCGGCAATTATCACCGAAGCAAAACCGAATGTTCTTCTTGTGCCGAATTCAGCCGTAAAATCGCAAAACAGAACGAGTTATGTGGAAATTGTGGATGGCGATGATAAAAGCTTGGCGCTTACAGCAAATGTGAGCGGAACAATTCTTAATAATTCTCCCCGCCGTCAGCAAATTGAAATTGGAACGGCAAGCGATGAATTCACCGAAATCACAAGTGGCCTCAATGAAGGTGATGTAATTGTGACGCGAACGATTCAGCCAACTGCTCAAACTGCGCAGACGCAACAACAATCGGGAGGACTAAGAATCCCCGGCATGAGATAATATTATGATTGAATGCAAAAACATTACCAAAACATACAAAAGCGGAGAAATTGAAACTCACGCGCTTAAAAATGCCTCGTTCAAAATCAACGACGGCGAGTTCGTGGCCATCATGGGCCCTTCTGGTTCCGGCAAATCAACGCTGATGCATATCATTGGATGTTTGGACACGCCGACGAGCGGAGAATATTTTCTTGATAATAAAGATGTGTCAAAACTCTCCGACGACGAACTCGCCGATATCCGTATGCAAAAAATCGGATTCGTATTTCAGGCGTTCAATCTCCTGCCGCGCGCGACCGCGCTTCGCAATGTCACGCTTCCTTTGGTATATGCCGGCGTCTCCAAAGAAGAACGAGAAAATCAAGCGAAAGAAGCTCTGCGCGGATCGGCATTTCCGGAAAACTTTTGGAATCACTATTCCAACCAGCTTTCTGGCGGAATGATGCAAAGAGTCGCCATTGCCCGGGCTCTTGTGAATAATCCAACGCTCGTGCTTGCTGACGAACCAACGGGCAATCTTGATACTAAAACAGGCGAAATGGTGCTTGATACTTTCCAGCGGCTTCATCAAGAACAAGGCCGCACTATTGTTTTAATCACTCACGAGCCGTATGTGGCGGAACACGCCGAGCGCATCATTAATATCCGAGACGGAAGTATTGTTGAGGATAGCAAAGTCAAAAATCGGCGCGTCATAAATAACCACAACTCAAAATGAAAATTCAAGACATTCTTCAAGAAACATACACCGCTCTTTCGGCAAACAAAGCGAGGTCTGGCCTCACGATTCTTGGCATTGTCATTGGCATTGGCTCGGTCATCGCCATGGTTTCAATCGGTCAAGGCGCGGCGGGACAAATTCAATCAAGTATAGAAGGGCTCGGCTCAAATCTTTTAACCGTCATGCCCGGATTCATCCAGCCGGGCAGAGGGATTGTGTCATCTGGACGAGGATCGGCGCAAACGCTCAAAAATGAAGACATCGAAGTGTTGCGTCAAATTTCTGGAACCGCATATATCTCGCCGGAAGTTCAAAGACGATTTCAAATTGTCGCTTTTGGCAATAATACCAATTCCACCATTGTTGGAGTTGAACCGGATTACGCGCAAGTGAGGAATATCTCGCCTTCCGCAGGCTCATTTATTACCGACTCACAGGTCAGAAGTATGGGGCGGGTTGCGGTGCTTGGCCCCACCGTGGCGCAGGACCTTTTTGGCGAAGGCAATGACCCTATTGGCAAAACCATTCGCATTAATCGAGTGAACTTCAAAGTAATCGGCGTTTTGCAATCCAAAGGAAGCGCGGGATTTTTCAATCCCGACGATACCGTTTTCGTGCCGCTTACTACAATGCAAAAAATTCTTGTCGGGGACGATTTTCTTTCAACTATCGCCATAAGCGTTCAAAGTAAAGACCTAATGCCTCAAGTTCAAGAAGAGGCAATCGCCGCGCTTATCGCAAAACACCGCGTAGATCCTCAGAGCCCCGATTTCTCCATCGTTTCGCAAGCCGACATTCTCGGCACACTCACGCAAGTAACAGACACTTTCACTATTTTTCTTGCCGCAGTTGCCGGCATCTCGCTTATTGTGGGCGGCATCGGCATTATGAATATGATGCTAACTACCGTTACGGAAAGAACGCGAGAGATCGGACTTCGCAAATCCATCGGCGCGAAGAAAAAAGATATTTCAATGCAGTTTCTTGCCGAAGCGGTCATGCTTACCTTTCTTGGCGGAGTGATCGGTGTTGCTCTCGGATGGACTCTCTCGATTCTTGTTTCCAGTTTCGCCGGGATAGCGACGAGTGTCTCATTTTTCACGATACTCTTGGCCTTCGGAGTATCGGCCGCAATCGGAATTATCTTTGGCTATTACCCAGCCCGGAGAGCTGCAAGTTTAAATCCCATCGAAGCATTAAGATATGAATAAACAAACATCAGGGTTATTTTTTTGACAATCGAATGAAAAAAATATACTATAACATCATATTATAATATAATATACATATGACTACTCTGTCGGTACCTCTTCCCGCCCATTTGGAAGAGTTGGTAAAAAAATTAGCCAAACAGCGCGGCTCCAATAAAGCCGAGGTGGTGCGGCACGCTCTTGAGCTTCTCGCCGAAGAAGAAGCGGTGATGGCGGTTCTTAGAGCCGAACAGGAGCCGATTCTTCGCGGCAATTTGAAGGACTTAGTTAAAAAGTTTAAGTAACGCGTTATCATGAAAGTATCTTTCAAACCGACTTTCATCCGACAATTTAAACGGCTGGATCTTGGGCTGCAACAAGAAGCTAATGAAAAAATAGAACTTTTTGAAGGTGGACAAAATTTAACCCAATTAAAGATACATAAATTACACGGGCGATTGGCCGGATGGTATAGTTTTTCCGTGAACTATAAAACGCGCGTTGTGTTTTGCTATCTTTCAAAAAAAGAAGTTGCGCTGCTTGCGATCGGCGACCATGCCGTATACGATAAATAAATCTATGGAAGGGTCGGATAGCGGTTTATTCCACCGCACTTGAAATGCGGCGTCCCGCAAGGGACCGTGGGTTCGAATCCCACCCCTTCCCACCCGGCCGCCCGTTGTCGTGATAATGGGACATGTCGATCATGGCAAAACCAAGCTTTTGGATTACATCAGAAAAACCAGCGTCGCCGAGGGCGAAGCCGGCGGCATCACCCAACACATCGGCGCTTATGAAATTGACCGCCCTTCGACAAGCTCGGGGCAAGCCCGAAAAATAACATTTTTGGATACGCCGGGCCATGAAGCATTTTCAAAATTGAGAGCCCGCGGCGCCAGCGCCGCGGACATCGCTATTTTAGTAGTCGCCGCCGACGACGGCGTCAAACCCCAAACCATAGAAGTGATAGAACACATCAAAAAATCAAATATCCCCTTCATCGTCGCAATAAACAAAATAGATGTTCCCGGATCCAATCCGGAAAAAGTGAAAAAGGAATTGGCCGAACACGACGCGCTGGTCGAGTCATGGGGCGGCAAAATTCCGTCGGTGGAAATTTCGGCAAAACAAGGGACAAATGTCGAACAACTGCTTGATTTGATAGAATTGCTGGCCGATGTGAATGAATTCAAAGCCGACCCCCAAAAGCCCGGAGAAGGCATTGTTTTGGAAACCAATCTTGATTCCCGCCGAGGCATCACGGCATCGCTGCTTATTTTGGATGGCGCTTTGAAAACCGGCGACTATATCATGAGCGGCGAAGCGACTGGGAAAATAAAAATGATGGAGAATTTTCTTGGCGAGCAAATAAAAAATGCCTCTTTCTCTTCGCCGGTGCTGATGGCGGGATTTGCCGCGCCGCCTTTGGTGGGAGAAAAATTTATCACTTCCGAAATTGCCTTTTCGCTGGCGCTTAAGGCCGCCTTGAAAATCGGGGGGTTCATTGAGCGCGTGGCCGATGACAAAAACGATGTCGAATACTCGCCGGACGCGACCAATATCATCATTAAAGGCGACGCCCAAAGTTCGGTGGAAGCGCTTAAAGAGGCACTGGAAAAAATCACTTTGGAAAATGGCGCCGTTAAAATCGTCCGAGCCGAAACCGGCAATGTCAACGAAAACGATTTAAAATTGGCAGACCTGTGCGACGCCCTAATTCTCGCTTTCAATGTTAAAATGGACTCGGCCATTTCATTGACGGAAAAACAGGAAAAAAATTTGATAACCGGCAACATCATTTACGACATTTTGGACCGGACAAAAATCGCCATTGAAACGAAGTCGCAGCCAAAAATTGATCGGGAAGAATTGGGACGACTGAATGTTTTGGCCGTGTTCAGGCAGGAAAAAGACCGCCAAGTCATCGGAGGCAAAGTTGTTTCCGGAGAAATAACCAAGAATGCAAGAGTGGAAATTATCAGAAACGACACCATCATCGGCCAGGGCCGCATTGTCGGTTTGCAATCCGATAAAAAAGACGCCGGCAAAGTGGAAGAAGGCCGCGAGGCGGGTGTTAGCGTTAATTTCGGCGAACCGAAAATCGCCGCCGGCGACACGCTGGTCGTCATAAGAAAGATACAATAAATATGGCCGAAGAGCGCGCCAAAAGATTCAACGAATTGATAAAAAAGGAACTGGGAAGAATAATTTTTGAATTTCTTGATGATATCAAACCGGGCACTTTAGCGACCATTACCAGAGTCATGACCAGCGCCAATTTGTTTTCGGCCAATGTCATGATAAGCGTTTATCCGCCGAGCGGAGCGAAGGCGGTGATAAATAAATTGCGGCGATCGATTTATCAAATCCAGCAGGCACTGAATAAAAAATTAAAAGTTCGCCCCGTTCCTAAAATTATTTTCAAATTCGATACCAACCCCGAAGAAGCCAACGAAGTGGAATTATTATTGGAAAAAATAAAAAATGAAAAACGACAGTTTTAACGAAATAGAAAAAATTATCTTGAAAGCCAGAAGAATTTTGGTGGTCAGCCACCAGGGGCCGGACGCTGACGCCATCGGCTCGCTCGCGGTTATCGGCTTATATTTAAAAAAAATAAAAAAACCTCATTACCTTTTGTGCGCTTCCGCCATCTCCGAAAATTTAAAATTCATTCCGGGGTCTTCGCAAATAAAATCCAAACATCCCAAAGGCAAATGCGATTTGATGATTGGACTTGATTATGGAACGAAAATTCTATTAGGAATGGAAAGTTATTTTAAGAAATATCCAAAAATTCCTCTGTTGGTTTTCGACCACCATCTGTCAACCGGCCAAGGCGCTGATTTCGGCATAGTAAATTCAAAATACTCATCAACCTGCGAATTGCTGCATGACTATTTTAAGTCGGTCGAATTCAAAATAGACAAAAAAATCGCCTACGCTCTGTCGGTGGGAATTTTAGATGACACCGGTTTTTTCAAATATACCAATAGCCCGAAACCGCTGGAAATAGTAATGAATTTTATCAAGCAATTTAGAATAAAACTCACCGAAATTGACGCAAAATTAAACGGGCAAATAAAAACCGCGGCGATGATAATTTCCGGAGAAATTTTGAGCCGGATAAAATATAATAAAAAGAGCGATTTTATTTATTCGTGGCTCGCCAGAGCGGAACTCATTCGGCATCACTTGGCCACCAACGATTTGAGCAATCCGGCCGGACAATTAAAAAATGCGAAAGACGGCCGATTCAGCTTGTTTTTGATTGAAGAGAATGAAGGAAAAATCAGAGGACACTTAAGGAGCCGTCCGGATAAAAAATACAATGTGGCGGCATTGGCCGAAAAACTTGGCGGCGGCGGACACCGCTACGCCGCCGGCTTCAGACACAAGGGCTCGATTGACTCCGCTCTAAAACTCGTGGCAAAATACGCGAGAAAGTAAGTTTTTTTCAACGGCCTGGTAGCTCTGGCTTCGCCAGATCTAGCGAAGCTATGACAAGTGGTAAGGCGATGGTCTGTCTCGCTATGCCAGATCTCGCATAGCGAGACAGAACTCATTTATGTATTATGTTTATTTTTTAAAAAGTTTGAAAAATAGCGATTTATACATTGGATCAACCGAGAATGTAGACAATCGCGTGAAAAAGCATAATGATGGAAAGATTAAATCAACGAAGTTTTACAAGCCATGGCAGTTGTTAGATTTTGAAACTTATAATACCAGAAGCGAAGCAGTAAAAAGAGAACGGTTCTTAAAAAATCACCAGCAAAAGGATTTATTAAAGAAGAAATACGGCCAGGTAGCCAAGCAGTAAGGCATTGGTCTGCAAAACCAATATACATGGGTGCAATTCCCATCCTGGCCTCAAGGAGGCGACGGTCTGTCTCGCTACGCGAGATCCCGCAAAGCGGGACAAAACGATCATGCATGGGTTCGATTCCCATCTGCGCCTTGAAAATTTAATTAAGGGCGAGTGGCGGAATGGCAGACGCGAAGGACTTAAAATCCTTTGGAGGTAATTCTCCGTGTGGGTTCGACTCCCTCCTCGCCCATAAAAACTAAAAGATATGAAAAAAACAATTTTCTTTTTGTTGGTTTGGCTACTTGTAGTAAATATTTTTGCACTTTTAGTATCAAACCGATTCAACCTAAAAAGCGACACTGCCTATGCATGGATTGACCCACTAAAAACCACCCAAGAGCAATCGTGGAACCCAATTTTACTTCATGCGCGATGGGATTCGTTTTGGTATATTGACATTGTAAAAAACGGTTATCATCTCACTTCCGGCAACACTCTTTCCAACATTGTTTTCTTTCCGCTATATCCGCTTTTAATCTATATAATTACACCGCTTGCGGGGATGAATTTTGCTCTCGCCGGATGGTTTGTGAGCATTTTTTCTTTAATTGGAGCTGTGATTATTTTTTACAAATTACTTCAAGAATTTCACCCAACAATTGACCCCGAAACTCCAATTTTTTACCTGCTAATATTTCCCACGGCCTTTTTTCTTAATGCCATCTATACTGAATCTCTCTTTCTCTTTCTTTCATTGTTGACCTTTTATTACGCACTGAAAGGCCGCTTCAGTATCGCCGGAATTTTTGGCTTTCTTACCGCGTTAACTCGTATTACGGGTATTTTCTTATTTATCCCAATCCTGTGGGAATTTTTTAGAAGACATGGGGCGCGTAAAATATTCAGTTTATCATTTCTTCCCGCGCTTCTCATTCCATTGGGAACTTTCCTCTTTTTTCTCTATCACTATTTTGTGTTTGGAGATTTTCTTCTTTTTCTCAAAATCGAAAGCGCGTGGGGACGCACATTTCAATTCAATAGCGACCACTTTATATTATTTTCTAATCCATCAGTTGTGAATTTTTTTCTTGACATAGCGTTCTTTGTTTTTGCGCTCATCGCCATTTATCATGTTTTCAGGCAAAAATGGATATCATATGGACTTTATATACTTGCCACGCTTGGAGTAGCGTTAGGCACTGGGACTTTTATGTCAATTGGTCGTTATATTTTAGTTCTTTTTCCGATATATATAGCGCTCGCCACTATTCGCAGTCATCATTTTGAAAAAATATATATATTAAGTTCTTTGCTTTTATTCGCGCTAAACATTACGCTATTTGTAAATTGGTATTGGGCAGGCTAATAACCCCCCACCTAGGCGGGGAATTTTGTTGTAATTCTGTAAAAAATTATTCCAAAACGACCACTTCCGCAGATTTGACGCCGAATTTTTTCGCCAAATATCTTTCCGAAAACCAGATGTCCATTTTGCCATCGTGTTTTTTCGCCATGCGATCCTCCACCGTAAAAACTTTGTCGCCGAAAATTCCGGGGATTTTCACCTTGGTGCCGAACGCCAAAAAATTAGCCGCCACAATGCCGTCGCGAACCTTGGTATTTGACGCCGTAATAAAGGGCGTGCTGTCGGTCTGATCCGGCGTCGAAGAATAGCCGGTTATAATAACCTGAATGGTTTTAGGCGCTACCGTTTGATTGACGCCCATCAGCGCGCTGCCGCCAACAATCATCAGTAAATCTTGCTTGTTTACTACCCCGTCATTAACAAATGCCGCTATATCTTCATAGTTCCAAGCGGCGTTTGCTTCCTTCGTGGGCATATTAAGCGCCAAAATAAGTATGACCAAGCCAATAATGGCCTTTTTAAGCCAAAATTTGCTAAATTTGAGTATTTTATACATTTGAGGACAAACAAAAAATCCCCGCCTTAGCAGAGATTTCACATTTGTTCTTTAATGTTACTCCAACCCGCGAATTTTGTCAACTTTTTAAAAGCCGAAAAAACGACCGGAAACGACTCTAAAAAGCAGCTTAATTACCGGAAATATCAGTTCAAATCCAAAAAATATAAACAGCAAAAGCAGGAAGAATCCGTAGCGCTCTAACCACACTTCCACGCCCATCCATGACGGCGGCAAAATTGAAAAAAGCAGTTTGGAACCGTCCAATGGCGGAATGGGGATGAGATTAAAAACGGCCAGCAACAAATTGATCCAAATGATAATCATCAGGAAAATATGCAGCGTCGGCGGCGTGTTGGGGATTAAATATAAAAGGCGCAAAATGGCGCCGAAAAATACCGCGATAAAAAAATTGGTCAGCGGACCGGCGGCGGCCACCAAAGCCGGCCCCCATTTTTGACTTTTCAAATTATGCGGATTAAACGGCACCGGCTTGGCCCAGCCGATGATAAAAACCGGCGCTCCGAAGAGCGCCGGCAGAGCCAGCGCCAGCGGCAGAATGATTGATCCCAGCAAATCGAGATGCGGCAGAGGATTCAAAGTCAGCCGGCCGGCGGCTTCGGCGGTGTTGTCGCCTTGCAGTTTCGCCGAAATGCCATGGCTGATTTCGTGAAGAATGGCGGAAAAAAGCAGAACCAAAAGCGAGAAAATAAAAATGATGCCTTGATTTAACATATGGTTTCGTGCTAAAAGTATAGAACTATGTCCAATATCTGCGCAATATGCGCCAAAACTTCAACGCTCATAACGCCCCGCAACAAGTTGCGCGGAAAATATAATCCGGCAGGCAAAAAAAGAAAATATCCCAATCTGCAGTGGGTATTTATTTCCGCCGGAAAAAGAGTCCGCGCCTGTACCAAATGCATCAAAGCCATGGCCAAAACCAAAAAGAAATAAACCCCGGGCCGTAGTATAGCGGTAGTACGCAAGGCTGGGGGTCTTGTAGCCGGGGTCCAACTCCCCGCGGCCCGAAATTACACCACCTAAAACCCCCGCAGTCGCGGGGGTTTTAGGTGGCCGGGATACGCCATCTCTAAGATAATTTTGGCGTTTCGCCAAGTGGGTGTTCGCAGTTCGCGGCCCACGGGCCGGAACGATATGGAACTCCCTAATATAATGAATTAGCCCAAAATCTTATAAAACAACTATTCCCAGCCACTGGTATTATACCCCTATTCCAAAATTCCGTCCAAATTCACATCGTATAAAATCTGTTCCTGCACCAAGCGATAATTGATAATTTCCCCTGACCGAAACCAATGATTTATTTCTGCCTCTGCTTCACTAACAGAGCCGGAAGCGTGCACAAGATTTCTGACTGCTCGGTTATCCCTATCCCCCAATTGGTAAGAATCCAAAACAAAATCGCCGCGAATAGTCCCGACATCTGAAGTTAAGGGTTCGGTGCCGCCGGTAATTTTTCTCACTATTTTTACCGCGTGAGCCCCCTGCCAAACCATAGCAATTACCGGTCCGCTTGATAGATATTTTTTTAGAGTTGATAAAACAAAATTCGCCTGTTCAATGGGATCTTCCGTGCGAGGCATAAGACCTTTGTCTTTTGCCGCTTGGATAACTTTGTTCCCATTGGCCATTTTCCAACCAGGGTCCAGCGTATAGTGGATTTCAATAAAATCTTCCGACGGCACCAGCATTTTTACGCCAATCAATTTCAAGCCGCTGCGCTCGTAGCGCTTGATGATCTCGCCGATCAGCGACCTCTGCACCCCATCGGGTTTGATAATTACCAAAGTCCGTTCTTGTTTTTCCATAGGGCTTTATTTTATCAAATTTCAGCGTCTTAGCGGCTACTTCAATAATCCCCGCTTTGGGGGCGACCATTTTTAAGAAAATCGGAAATGAAGAATATTTAGAACCGTGATGCCCGACTTTTATTATATCGGATTTCAAACCGTCGCCATAGACCATAATTTCATTTTCTATTTTAGCGGGCGCGTCGCCCATAAACATGATCGAAAAGTCCTTGTAAATCAGCTTGCCGACAATCGATGTTTCATTGGCGTCGCTTCCATTTGTCGTCCCGCCGCCTTCCGCCGCGATAATGTCGAATTCCAGATTTTTATCAAAATGAATCGCCTCTCCGGCTTCCGCGATCAGAACTTCGGCGCCATTGTCCCGAACAGCATTCAGGAATTGATTGTAATTGTCGGTTGCCAGATAAGCGCCGTTCAAAATTACCAGATCGACGGCATATCTTTTCAAGACCTCGATCAGTCCTGTCACATGATCGGCGTGAGGATGAGTCAATAAAACAATATCGATTTTTTTATCTATCGGCGAAAGCCGTTCGCCGAGTTTTCCCAAAATTTTGTCGTCCGGACCGCCGTCGATAAGCACGGCCTGGCCCAATGGAGTTTTAATAAGCATGGAATCGCCCTGCCCGACATCAAAAAAATTTACCTCCAAGTTATTGGTTGCCGACTGATTAAAAGCTAAAAACCATACAACAGCTAGAACAACCGTCAGACCGCAAATAATCGCGATTTTACTTTTCATAATGAAATTGCCGCAAACGGCAAAGCGCTTAATATTTTAACAATCCATATTTGATAAGAAAGTAGAAACCATGCTGGCAAGGCCAAAATTGAGGCGGCCGATAATGATACCCAGCCAACCGCCCCCGCCAAAAAACCGAACAGCATGGTAAGCGGAACAACGGGCAAAATCAGAACATTGGCCAAAGGCGCGATTAGGGAAAGTCGCCCGAAGTCGAAAAGAATTATCGGCAATGTCATAATTTGCGCCGACAAAGTGGCTGCCGAATTAGAGCGAATAGATAAAAACTCCGGCAGGCGGGTGAATCGTTTTTCCAAATATGGCGCCAAATACACCAAGCCGAAAGTCGCCAAAAACGAAAGTTGAAAACCGGCGTCGTAACGCAGAAGATAAGGATTGAAAAATAACATTACGGCGCCGGCTAAAACAATGGCATTGGCGATACTGTACAACCGGCCTTCGCGCTTTGCCAGAATCAATAAGCCGCCCATGATGGCGGCGCGCACCACCGAAGCTCCGGCGCCGGCAATTAAGGTAAATAAAATCAAACAAATACCGATAATCCAAAAAATAACCCGCCGCGGGACAAACAAATGGCTCAAAAAATTCAATAGCATAATGCTGATAATGGAAATATTATAACCGGAAATGGCCACGATGTGGCTCGTGCCGGTGGCGTTAAAAGCGTCGGTCAGTTCCTCCGGCAAAGTCCGCCGAGCGCCAACCAACAGCGCCGATAAAAACGAGGCATGGGGCTCCAAAAGAATTTTATTGATGATTTCCGTAAAGGATTTTTTAATACCCAAAAGATGGCCATAAAAATCTTTTTTGGCCGACCGATCAACCAATGCAACATCCGCATATTTGCCGATGAGAAAAATCCTGTCTTTCGCCAGATAATTTTGATAATCAAAATCCGCCGATTGATTTTCCGGCTTGGCGACTTTTCCGCTTACTTTCACCGTATCGCCATAAAAAAATTCCGGATATAAATCGGTTTTTAC
>Ga0076093_124_pt1 | contig 6630 bp, 8 predicted proteins | sample RifGroC1_FD_68122 | JGI IMG/M metagenome (GOLD analysis project Ga0076093, IMG submission 68122) | Parcubacteria bacterium GW2011_GWC1_43_61
TTGCGATTTATTTCCAACAGCAAGCCGGTAAAATCTGGAATGACCGCCAATGTGGACATTTTGACCGTGAAAAAAGATGGCGCATTAATCATTCCTCAGCGTGCCGTTTTTTCCAAAAACGGCGATAAATTCGTCACTTTATATGATCCATCAAAAGATGGCGGCATCGGCGAGGAAGTAAAAATAATTGCTGGCGTTCGCGGCTCTGATGGCAACATTGAGGTGCTTGAAGGCCTCCAAGAAGGCGATAAAATCACTATTGATTCCAGGAATCAATAGTTTTGCCGATAAGTAGTTATAGTTGAAAATGGCGATTATTGAAGTAAAAAATTTAGAAAAAACCTATCGCGATGAAACCGAAACAACGGCTCTGCGCGGTTTGAATTTTTCCATAAAAAACGGGGAATTTGTTTCCATCGTGGGGCCTTCCGGATCCGGGAAATCAACCCTGCTACATATTTTAGGTTTTTTAGATCGGCTCACCGGAGGTGAATATCTTTTTGAAGGAAAAAGTATGAACGATTATTCCGACGAAGAATTGGCGCAGGTCCGCAACAAAAAAATGGGATTTGTTTTTCAGGCATTCAATCTTTTGCCGAGAACCACGGTGCTGGAAAATGTTAAATTGCCGTTGCTGTATTCTGCCGTGAAAGAATCGCTTTGGAACGAGATTGCGCTGAAAGCCATTGACTCCGTCGGTTTATCCGATCGTGTCGACCATGAATCGGCGCGTCTTTCCGGAGGCGAAAAACAAAGAGTCGCCATCGCGCGCGCTTTAATCAATGATCCCTCAATAATATTCGCCGACGAGCCGACGGGCAATCTTGATTCCAAGTCGGGCGGCCAGGTGATGGAAATTTTGGAAAAACTTAATCAAGAAGGCCGCACAATTATTTTGGTCACTCACGAATCCTATACTGCCGAATATGCCAATCGGCTGATAAAAGTTAAAGACGGTTTGGTGGAATTTGACGGTCCCATCGTAAAAGAACATAAACAACAAAACGGGTTCATAAAATAATTTTTTATGCATTTTAAATACACGGCAAAAACCGCTTTCAAAGGGCTTTCCATGAACAGAATGAGAAGTTTTTTGACACTTCTTGGAATTGTCATCGGCATCACCGCGATTATTTTGGTAATGTCTCTTGGGCAGGGGGCGCAGAATTTGATTTTGAGCCAGATTCAAAGCATGGGTCCGAAAGTCATCGCTGTCGCTCCCGGCCGCCAACCGAAAGGCATCACCGATATGCTTTCGACTTTTACCGATTCGCTTAAAGAAAAAGATATCGAGGAGTTAAAAAAGAAAAACAATGTTCCCCATTTGGCGGATATCATGCCCATTGTTTTCGGCAGCCAGACGGCCGTTTACGAAAACAACGCCTATCGGCCGACGATTCTCGGCGTTACCGGCCTTTTCACCAAAATTTATAATATCTATCCGAATCAGGGCAGAATTTTTACCGACGAAGAAGTAAAGGGATATGCCGATGTGGCGATAATCGGCTCGAAAGTCAAAACCCAGCTTTTTGGCAATGACGACGCGCTGGGGCAAAGAATTAAAATTAAAGGAAAAAGTTTCAGGATTATCGGTATTTTTCCCAAAACGGGGCAGGTGAGTTTTTTGAATTTTGACGACATCGCCATCATTCCCCACACGACCGCCCAGCAGTATATTTTTGGTATCAAATATTTCAATCGCATAGTCATCGAGGCCGACAGCGAAGAGAATGTCAACCGCACGGTAGAGGACATAAAAATAACTTTGAGAAACAACCACAACATTACCGATCCGTCCAAAGATGATTTTTTTGTTGAAACCCAAGCCGAGGCCTTGAAAATGGTAGGAGCCATCACCGGCATTTTTACCTTGTTTTTGGCAGCTATCGCCGCCATCTCTCTTTTTGTCGGCGGCATCGGCATTATGAATATTATGCTGGTGTCGGTGACCGAGCGGACGAGGGAAATCGGCCTGCGCAAAGCGCTGGGCGCCACAGGCAAAAACATTCTGACGCAATTTCTTTTTGAGGCGGTTATGTTGACAACGGCGGGAGGCGTGATTGGCATTATTTTGGGACTGCTCTTGTCCTTTGTCATTTCTTTCGTTTTGGGGCATTATCTGGCGCTGGCGTGGCAGTTTGTCATTCCAGTTCAGGCGATTATTTTAGGTCTCGGCGTCTCCACTTTAATCGGCCTTATCTTCGGCATCTATCCGGCACGCAAGGCCTCCCGCAAAAGCCCCATCGAAGCGTTGCCCTCTATCGATTCTAAGAATCGATAGAGGGCATTTTTAATTTGCGGTAACTGCATCAATTTGATATGATTAAAATAATAAATGAATACCATATGAGAACTCAAACATTAGTTACTATTCCTAAAAGCATTACAAGAATGGGCGATCTTGTTATTTTGTCGCGCAAAGAATTTGAAAAACTGCTTGACAAAAAGGATGAAGAATTAAAAGAAAAGGAATTATTGCGCTTGTCCCAAGAAGCCAAAAATCTCAAAAAAGATAACAAGCTTCCCATTTTGCGTTCTCTGCGCGATCTCCGTTAAGCGAATATGAAAGTTTATTATCACCCTCAATTCAGAAATTCTTATCAAAAACTGTCTTTAAACATTAGAAAAATTACGGAAACGAAAGAACAGATTTTCAGAAAAAATCCATTTGACCAACGGCTTAAAACTCATAAACTTCATGGTAAACTTAAAAATCTGTGGAGTTTTTCAGTGGGCAATAGGTCCCGTGTCATATTTGAATTTGATGGTTTAGATGTCATTTTCTTGGATATCGGGAATCACAAGATTTATCGCTAACTGTTTTCAGTTGTCCCCAGGCGGTTGTTTTTAATCTCTGGGGGGGGGGTATAATGGAAATGTGAACTATATTAAAAATTATTATTAATAATTTCAGCCATAGGCTGATCCGCCTCTGGCAGAAAAAATATAATTGAAACAAAATATGAAAACATATTTCAAATATTCGCTATTGATAGCGGTAGCGGTTTTTGGTTTGTTTATCGCGACGCCGAGCGCCGGGGCAGTTACGATTGCGGAATTGATAGCCCAGATTCAGGCGTTGCGAAAACAATTAGTCGAATTGCAATCCCAGCAGGGAACAACAACCGCCTGGTGCCATGATTTTAATACGAATTTGAGAATCGGAGATGAGGGGAGTGAGGTTTTATCTCTTCATAATGCCCTAGTTAAAGAAGGATTGTTAAGTGATTATTATGCCTCTAAAGATTTTGATGGATCAACTGGTTTTAATGAAAACACATCTTCGGCAGTTACCGGTTTCCAACAAAAGTACGCGGACGAAATTTTAAGATCTTATGGCCTTAAATACGGCACCGGCTTTGTCGGCAAATCAACCCGCGCGAAATTAAACAAGCTTTACGGCTGCGGCGTGGCTACACCATTGCCAGCGCCAATGCCAACGCCGATGCCAGTTCCAATAATATCTTTCACAGCTAATAATGTTAGTGATACTCTTAATATTACAGAAAATACCTCGGTAACACTTTCTTGGTTTGCAATTAATGCGGATTCATGTAGTTCTTCAGGCGGGACCTCAGGCTGGGCAACTACATCTAGATCAGTTTCTGGTTCAGCAGAACCCGCAGACTCAAGCCATGTGTCAGCAACTTATACATTAACTTGTAAAAATTCTTCGGGACTTTCATCAAGTAAAAGCATAAGGGTAAATGTAAAAGAAGCTTCAACCACCATCACCCCCGCGCCGACGATAACCGTCCTTTCGCCGAACGGGGGAGAGAGTTGGCAGGTTGGCTCGACTCAGAAAATCTCTTGGCGGACTAGTAATATATCCAGTCCCAACGATAAAATAACCATTTATATCGCGCCTAATGATGATTTGTCTAAAAATATAAACATTGCCCAGCAAATTCAAAATACCGGTTATTACGATTATATCGTTAGGGATCCAAGTGAATTCAATTATCACTCCCCATTGTACAAAGCGGGGAATCAATTCAGAATTCTTGTATGCGTTCAGTCAGTAGGTAGCAACAATCTTTGCTCGTATGCAAGTGATTGGAACGACGCGGCATTTACCATCGCGGCGCCGCCGGTTGTCACTCCCTCAACGAGCATTACCATCACTTCGCCGAGCGCGGGGACTGTTTGGACGCAAGGAAAAACATACCGCGTCAGCTGGACATCAAATGGCATGATGACCGTAGGTATGACTTTGTCCGCGTCGAGCGGAGGTTATTCTCAAAGCATTAGCGGGCTTGTCGGCAATTCCAGTAGCGGTTCCGGAAGCGCCGACTTCTTGGTGCCGGCAAATTTTCCGGCGGGAAGCGCCCAATTCTATCTTCAAGACAACAGTTCGGCAAAAAGCAGCGCGCAAGTCGCCGTGACAATCATTGCTCCGGCCGGTTTCTATCAGCGCGACACAAGTTTAGGATCGATATATATCGGACCGACTCTAACATGGAAAACGCCGAAATGTTCCTGCGATTTGGACTCCACCAAAGGAGGTTCAACCGGTGGCGGCGATTGCTGGAATACATCCACGCCGACGACCGATGCGATTGGTTCCGTCTGCTATGACACTTTCTTTGACACGGATTATCCATCAGCATATCGGGCGTGGACATATAAAGCGGTAGCGGCGCCATCGGCGTCTCTTAGCGCAAGCCAGACGGCCAGCATTCTGCAATCGGCGCAGGCAATCCTTAACCAAATGATGGAATTCCTAAAGAATAGATAATATGTTAGAATTGTCCCAATGGACGATGACAGAATTGAAGAGATTTTAGAAAAACAAAAAGAGACGCTGATACTGGTCAAGAAAATATGGCGGGCGGAAAAATGGCGCCGTTTTTGTATGTGGAGCGCTTTATAAATTCGGTCCAGCAATTTCAAAGCATCAAAAATCCCCAGGACTTGCAAAAATTTTTGGAGCAATTACAAGTGTCGAAATAAACAGCGTGAATAAAAAACTATTGATATTTTTAATCGGATTTATTGTTTTGGCGGCCGGCGGCGCGTTGGTTTTTTATTTTTATGGGATTCGAAAAAATAATTCCATTGCGCCGTCGGATAGCGACAATTTTATTCAAACCACCGCGCAGGCGCCGGCGGTGGAAGGTAATATAGTTAATTCGGGTATTGCGGGCAAAGTGGTAATCGGTTCCGATAAGCCGTTTGAAGCGTCACTGGCGGTGTATAAGTCCGACAATCCGAATACGCCCTTCATCTCGGTGCGCGCTCACAGCGACGGGACTTTCCAGATTCCTCTCCGTCCGGGCTTTTATATTTTGAAGCCGCTTGATCCCGACGGTCCGGCGGCGCCTGTCCGCAGTGATTATTCTTTTGTCATTGGCAGTGGCCAGTGGTTGCAAGTTAAAATAGAATATAGGTGAGTTTAATCAGTTTAATCAGTTTGATTAGTCAAAACAATTAAACTCACAAAACTTACTATGTCGACAGGATTAGAAAATCTAAAGATATATCAAATGGCTAAATCATTAGAATTGCGCATTCATAAAATTACAGAGATATTTCCATTTGAAGAAAAATATAGAAGTATTGATCAATTAAAACGTTCTTCTGCGTCGGTATCTAACAATATTGCTGAATCCTATTATAAAAATTCTTTGAAAGAAAAAATTTACATTCTTCGCAATCAAGTAATAACAGAGAATGAGGAAACGAGAAGCAATATTCTTCGTTGCGCCGAAAAGGGATTTTTAGATCAAAATATTGCAGAATTGATTTCAGAAGATTATACGCAATTACGTAAAGCTACCTATGGCTATATAAAATTTTTAAGAAATAAATTTGCGAGGATTGATAACTCATTAACTCATTAAACTCATTAACTCATGTCCGATCAGGTTCAGGAAATAAAAGAAAAACTCAATATAGTTGATGTAATTTCCGGATACTTGCGGTTGCATAAAGCCGGCGTCAATTATCGGGCGCTGTGCCCTTTTCATAATGAAAAGACGCCGTCTTTTATGGTGTCTCCTTCGCGCCAAAATTGGCATTGCTTCGGCTGCGCCGAAGGCGGCGATATTTTTTCGTTCATTCAAAAAATCGAGGCGGTGGAATTTCCGGAAGTGCTGAAAATGCTGGCGGAAAAGGCCGGAGTAGTTTTGAAATACGGCGATCCCAAATTGCGTTCGGAAAAAGACCGGATTTATGAAATTTGCGAAAAAGCGGCGCAATTTTTTGCCGCTTCGCTCGGCAATAGCACGATTGTTTTAAAATATCTCGGCGACAGGGGATTAAAAAACGAAACCATCAGCGAGTGGCGGCTTGGCTACGCGCCGGATTCCTGGAATTCGCTTTTGCTGTTTTTAACCGGGCGGGGCTATCGCGAACAGGAAATAGAAAAGGCGGGATTGATTTTAAGCGGACAAAGATATCACGACCGGTTCAGAAATCGTCTGATGTTTCCGATTTTTGACGCCAACGGCCGGGTGGTGGCCTTTTCCGGCCGAATTATGAGCGACATCATTTCTTCCAAAACGGAGAGGGCGGAAAGCGGCAAATACATCAATTCTCCGGAAACCATTCTGTTCAGCAAAAGCAAAATTCTATACGGATTGGACAAAGCCAAAATGGAAATCAGAAAAAACGATAAAGTTGTTTTGG
>Ga0076093_101_pt1 | contig 6054 bp, 8 predicted proteins | sample RifGroC1_FD_68122 | JGI IMG/M metagenome (GOLD analysis project Ga0076093, IMG submission 68122) | Parcubacteria bacterium GW2011_GWC1_43_61
GATCACTCATGTGGATTTTTATGAGGTTCGAATGGACGAAAAAATAACCGCCAATATTCCGCTGGTTTTTATCGGTGACGCTCCGGCGGTTTCCGATTTGGGAGGCACATTGGTTAAAGCCATGCAGGGATTGGAAGTCAGGGCTCTGCCGACCGATTTGCCGCACCAAATTGAAGTGAACATTTCCCAAATCAGGACATTTGATGATAATATATTGGTAGGAGATATTAAGTTGCCCAAGGGCGTTGAAATTCTTGAAAATCAAGAAACTTCGGTGGCGGCCGTCGCGCCTCCGAGATCGGAAGCGGAAATGGAGACATTGTCTGGACAGGTGGAAGAAAAAGTTGAAGAGGTGGCCGTTGAAACCGAAGAAAAAGTTAAAGAACGCTCGGAAGAAAAAACAGAGGCAACCGAATAAACCCATATATCATAATGAAAAAATCAGGATTTTTTCTGATTTCCCTATGTTTTTTGGCGTTTGTCGCTTTTATGCCGCAAGCGGTTTTTGCCGATGCGCGAAGCGATAAAATAAGACAGCTGGAAGCATCCATAGACCAATATAACCAGCAGATTCAAGAAAAAAGCAAGGAAGCACAAAGCTTGGCGAACCAAATATCAATTTTTGAACTGCAAATCAAGCAAGCGCAGGCAGAAATTGACGCTACTAATTTGACTATCGCTCAACTTTCTTCGGCTATAAAACAAAAAGAAAATAGCATTGCTTTAAAAGAAAAAGAGATTGCGAGACAAAATGAAATTCTGGCAAAATATTTAAGACAGGCCGCCAGAAGCGACTCGGGGTCTTTGTTGGAATTTTTGCTTAAAAATAACAAATTTTCGGATTTTTTCAGCGATTTAAATTATATAAGCAATGTCCAAAGCCAGATTCAAGAAACGCTGGCGGCCATTAAAACGCTGAAAGAAAAACTTATTCAAGAAAAAGAGGATTTGGAATCAGACAAAGCCGAACAGGAACAACTTAAACGCGTTCAGGTGCGCCAGAGAAGCGAATTGGAAAGTTCAAAAAAACAAAGACAAAAACTTCTAGATCAAACAAAAGGACAAGAAAAAACATATCAACAACTTTTGGTTAAAGCGCGAGAGGACTTGGATAAAATCAGAAACCAACCATATGAGTTGGCCATGGGTTTTAAAATGACATTCGAGGAGGCGCTGAAAAACGCTTTGCCGGCATCGCGGTTAACCGGAGTCAGGGCGGCTTTTATTATGGCTATCGTTAAAATTGAATCGGATTGGGGAGGCAATGTCGGCAAGGGGACTTGGCGAGTCGATATGCATCCTCGAGATTTCGGCGCTTTTCAAGCAATAACCAGTTCTTTGGGCTTGAACCCCGACTCAACGCCGGTTTCCAAAAGACCGGCCTATGGTTGGGGAGGGGCGATGGGTCCGGCGCAATTTATACCCACCACTTGGCTTTTGTATGCCGATAAGGTGGCGAGCTTGACCGGTCATCGGCCGGCGTCGCCGTGGAATATAGAAGACGCGTTTACCGCTTCCGGGTTGATGTTGGCGCAATCCGGCGCCGATAGACAAACCTACGCGTCGGAGGTCAAAGCGGCGAAAATGTATATTGCCGGCAGTCGTTGGAATACATCTCTAACAGCCAGAATTTATGCCAATAATGTTATGGCGCAAGCGACAAAAATCCAAAACGACATCAATATCTTAAGTCAGAAGTAAAAAACCAATATAAATCATTTTCCTTGCGCGCTCACTCGCCAGCGACGAGTTCGCTGTCCGATGAAGCTCATTTTGTCTCGCTACGCGAGAACCGTGCCAAAATGGCTTCATAAGCGTCGGAAAATAATTTATATTGGTTTTTTTAAGTTTTTTGTCAGCGCTTCTATTATGGGTTCGAGGTTGCCGTCCATGATTTTTTCAATACGTTGCCAGGATTTGCCGATGCGATGGTCGGTGATTCTGTCCTGCGGGAAATTGTAAGTTCTGATTTTTTCCACTCTTTCCCCGGTCCCGATTTGCGCCTTTCTTTCCGAAGTAATTTGTCCCAGCGCTTTTTCTCTTTCAATTTCCGCCAGCTTGGCTCTTAAAATGGCCATCGCCCTCTCACGATTTTGCGCTTGGGAGCGCTGAGTTTGGGAAGTAACCACAATGCCGCTCGGCAAGTGTGTGATTCTGATAGCCGTTTCCACTTTGTTGACATTTTGGCCGCCGGGCCCTGAAGATCTGAAAGTGTCGGTTTTAATATCTTGAGGATTAATAACGACTTCTTTTTCCGGCACTTCTTTCAAAATAGCGACTGAAGCGGTTGAGGTGTGAATGCGCCCGCCTTTTTCTGTTTTAGGGATTCTTTGGACTCGATGCACTCCCGACTCGTATTTAAATAAATCATAAACATCAAATCCGGAAATTTCGGCCGCCAGATGTTTGACGCCTCCTATTTCCGATTGGGACGAATCGATTACTTCGGTTTTTAAACCGTTGCGCTCGGCAAAACGGCGGTATGCCCGCCAAAGTTCCGATGCAAAAAGACCGGCTTCGTCGCCGCCCGCTCCCGCCCTTATTTCGACGATGATTTTCTGGCTTTCTTTAATGGTTTTGTTTTTTTGGTCGCTTTTTCGAGCCGTTTTTTAAATCTTTCAACGCGCCCGGCCGTGTCTATTATCTTGTCCTTCCCGGTGTAAAAAGGATGGCATTTTGAGCAGATTTCAACGCTAATTTTCGGCGCGGTGGAGCCAACTTCAAAGGAATTGCCGCAGATGCATTTGACGCTGGCGTTGGGATAGCATTCTGGATGAATTTTTTTCTTCATAATACGCGGTAGATTATCACTGTTGATGCCTATTGTCAATTTCAATCAATTTTGTTAACATCGTAGAGTTATGAGTATAAAAGAAAATATCATAGAATCGAATTTGGAGGCCATGGCATTAAGCGGCATTCATCTGGGCGCCTCAAAATCGAGCGGTCATCCCAAAATGAAAAGTTATATCTGGTCAAACAGAAGCGCTTTTCAAGTTATCGATTTGGAACAATCCCAGCAATGCTTAACGGCGGCGATAGATTTCCTTGTCGATATAAGAAAAAAGAATGGCGTTATTTTGTTTGTGGGGACAAGTCCCGCCGCCAAAGAACTGACAAGAAAAATCGCCGAAAATCTAAATATGCCGTTCGTGACGGAGCGCTGGCTTGGCGGCACTTTTACAAATTTTTCTACAATCAATAAACGTGTCAATTATCTCAAAGATCTTGAAAAACAAAAAGCCGCCGGCGAGTTTGAAAAATACACAAAATATGAGGCGTTAAAATTGGATGAGAAAATAAAAAAGTTGAGGAAGGATTTGGGAGGCATTGCGGACATGAATCGTCTGCCGGACGCTATTTGGGCAAGTTCCGCCAACTATGATAAAATTGCGGTAAAAGAAGCGGTGTGAGTTTTATTCTGGATCTGGTAAAGAGAGCGTTAACGGATGTTAAAATAGCGGTACCGGTTGAACCGGAAACAAATGGCAAAAATTGAGGACTTAAAAAAAATTAGGACCATAACTGGCGCTTCGATTGACGCTATTCGCGAAGCGTTGGAAGAAGCCGGAGGCGAAGTGGAACGCGCCTTGGGATTGCTAAAGGCCAGGGGCGCTACGGTGGCGGCAAAAAAAGCCGATCGCCAGACCAACGACGGCTCCGTTTTTCACTATATCCACGCTAATCATAAAATTGGGGTTTTGGTAGAACTTTTTTGCGAAACCGATTTTGTGGCGCGCACCGAACAATTTCAAGAACTTGGCCATGAATTGGCGATGCATATAGCCGCCATGAATCCTGCCGGCGTTGAAGAATTGCTGGCGCAGCAATATGTCAGAGATTCAAGCCAAACAATTGATGAACTTATAAAAAGCGGTGTCGCTAAGTTTGGAGAAAATATCCAAGTCGGCAAATTTTGCCGGTTTGAAATTTAAAAATTAACGATATTAAATTAAAATATGTTTGATTTAATTCCCATTTCAACATTGATAGCGGCCTTAGGCGGCATTGTCTATGTTGTTTCCAATCATTTGGCCGAATTCGATGAAAATGACGAAACAGACGGCCAGGGTTTTAGTTTTAAGGCAAAATTTGCCGATTGGACCAGTAAATTGCCCTTAGACAAAGTTAAAGCGCAGTCGTTGTCTCTAACTCAGAAGTTATTGCGCAAAACAAGAATAGCGCTTCTGAAAGTCGATAATCAGCTAACTAAGTTAATAGGCAAAGTTTCTCAAGAAGAAAAACAAGAAGAGAAAATAGAAAGGGAAAAATTTTGGGAGGACTTAGCGAATAAGCCGGAAGCGATATCGGAATCGATTCCCGAATCGGAACCGGCAATAAAAATAGATTTAACGCTCAAAACCAATCCAGAAGCCGAAAAGTTTTTTGACATCAAACCGGTGAAAAAAATTGTAAGACAGAGAACAAAACGGCAGGTTAAATAACGCCAGCGTAGCTCAGTCGGCAGAGCACATCCATGGTAAGGATGGGGTCATCGGTTCGATTCCGATCGCTGGCTTTGGATCATTTTGTTTTTATGCGCAGGTGGCAGAGCGGTCAATTGCATCAGACTGTAAATCTGACGCCTTCGGGCTACGGGGGTTCGAATCCCTCCCTGCGCACCAATATCAAACTTTCCGATTTTTGCCCGACCGATTCGGCCGCGCGAAGCGCGGAAAGGTATGGAAACACTGGCTCGCCGCGCACAGCGCGGCTCGTTCGAGCCAATCATTCTGCTTTTGTTCAATCCGCGCCATTTTCTCGTCCAGCGACTTCTTTTCAGACAATAAAACTGCTTTTTGCTCACGATAGGTTTCCCTCTCAATATCCTGTTCTAAATATCCATCAAGAAGTCGCTGGAATTTTACTTGTATGGCACAGATTTTGTTTTGGCTTTCTTGAACAAAAGCACAAACGGATTGGGCGGATACTGCTTTATCTTTTTCTGCCATTTCTAAAAGTTTTTCCGCCCAATCCATACGCAAAGAAAATTTTTGAAGCAGAGAGGAAATTTGTTTGTCCAATTCCTCTTGGCGAATACAGGGTTCGGGACATTTGATTGATTTGTTTTTCTTGGTACAATGGTAATAAATATAGTCGTGGACATTTCCATTTTTCTGCTTTTTAACCCTGTATTCGCCAGTTATGGACATTCCGCAAGTATCGCATTTTAGAAGTCCGCAAAAATCTTGCGGTTCATACTTTGTTTTGTGGTGCGGTCGTCCTCTCTGCTTCAAAACTTCTTGGACTTTATCAAAAATTTTCTTTGCGATGATTGGCTCGTAATTACCCTCGTGTAATTCTTTGGAGTAGCGAAATAATCCAGTGTAGAAGGGATTTGAGAGGATAAAAGTCGCCCTCGTCTTGTGGATTCTCTTTCCGCCGCGGGAAAATATCCCGCGTTGCGCCAAAAAGTTTGAAATATCCTCTAGTCGCGAATTTCCCTCGGCATATAGCTCAAATGCCCCGCGAATTATTTTTGCTTTCTTCCTGTCCACTACCACCGATTTTGTGCGGCTATCGTTGATGTAGCCGATTGGCGCGGGGCCGGGATATTCTCCGCGCTTCACTTTTTGGCGCAAACCACGCTTCGTGTTTTCGGAAAGAGAATCCACATAGCAAAAGGTAAATGATACGCCCGCCGTCCACAGAATTACGCGCCAATCTGTCCGCGTGCCAAGCCAAAATTCCGTTGGCCTCGCCTCGTTCTATCTTGTCTAGCATTTCGTTAAATATCGGCCTGCCCGGAATTTTGGCACTTTGTTTTTCAATCAAGACATCAACGATATTCAGATTTTCTTGCTTGGCAAAGGCGCGCAATTCCGCGATCTGGTCTTCAATAGAACGCGCTTGTTTGTCTTCCACATCGGTGGACTTGCGGGCGTAGAGGAAAAATTTATGTTGATTATTCATATTTTTATTGGGCAAAGTAAATACTTAAAATCGCAAGGGATTTCGAACCTGCGCTTGGCGAGCCGCGCTGTGCGCGGCGAGCCAGTGTTTCCATACCTTTCCGCGCTTCGCGCGGCCGAATCGGTCGGGCAAAAATCGGAA
>Ga0076093_123_pt2 | contig 3830 bp, 4 predicted proteins | sample RifGroC1_FD_68122 | JGI IMG/M metagenome (GOLD analysis project Ga0076093, IMG submission 68122) | Parcubacteria bacterium GW2011_GWC1_43_61
TTGCTTCGCGCTTAGATGCTTTCAGCGCTTATCAATTCGGAACATAGTTACCCGGCGGTGCCCTTGGCAGGACAGCCGGTACGCCAGAGGTTCCGTCATTCCGGTCCTCTCGTCGAGTACTTCCATAATTTCTTATGGCTCTGACTATATCTTCGTCTTATCGCGAGCTTTAGGATAAACCATGGCTTCGCTTTTTTATGATAAGAGTCGGCGTGTGATCCGCCAGTTGACAGATCTCCCCCTTTCGGGATCAGTCGATACGGGGTCAATCAATATGCTGAAAAATGGTGGGGTAGAATTTCCGGCCGGAAACTTCCACCCCCTGATTAAGGTCTTCTCGGATTCTGCGCGAGGAATCCAAAGTCTATACACATTACGGCACGATATCTCAGGCTCAACGCCCCAAAAAAAGGCTCCCCCAAAAATATCAATGTTGTTCCGACCGCATATAGACATCGGTGACCAAAACCATTTTTCAACATACTGACGACTTCCCACGGTATTATCTTAAAAATTATGGTCCCTAAGCATCTTAATTTTAACATGGACTTAATAATTTATGAAGATTTCACCGTTATAGCCGAATTTTCAATGCGGATTACTCCGCAAAGTAGCAATTTTATTTACTAGGAATGACGCTCCTCAAGTATCAACGCCTGTAGCAGATAGAGACCAACCTGTCTCACGCATGTTACCACATATTGCTATGTGCATTGGACTATATCTTCTTCCCTTTTACAGGAAGATCGACGTCTAGTCTCTACGGGGTTAATGTACGAATTTTTCTTTTTTTGGAATAATTCAGCTCTCTGAATTTATCTACTAATTTTATTAACACTTCAAAATCTTTTTTATTTTTAACTTTTTTCTTTACCTCAATAACTTTTTTCATTAATTGAACTTGTTTTTTCTTAAGCAGAACATACGGTTCTATTATTCTTAGAAATTCAGTAATTTCATCAATTCTGCCAATAATATATTCCGTGATTCCGTCTTTTCTTTCTCTAATATAACCAGCTCCAATTAATTTACAGATTTGTTCGAAGTTATTGTCCTTTTTAGATTGAAATAAAACAATATATGGAGCTATTTGATAGCCATACTTATATGTTTTATTTATCTTGGCTTGAACATAGATGCTGCCATCAGCATCTAAAAAGCCCGCTAAATAAGATTTTTGTGTCAACGAAAGATTATTCATACACAACTTCCCTCGGTATTATCCTACCATATGACAGTTTGTCATTCAATAGGAATTTACCGATATAGTCGATTTGTCAATCACGATTACTCGTGAAAGCCGCCATGAATCTGATGTCTTTTACCTCGGATTCAAACTGTTGAAAAGCCAAAATTTATTTCGCTTCTCAACGGTTTGAACCCAGCTCACGTACCTTTTTAATTGGCGAACAGCCAAACCCTTGGGACCTTCTCCAGCCCCAGGATAAGATGAGCCGACATCGAGGTGCAGTTCACTAATCCCTGCTTTCGCATCTGCGCGGCATGTATGCCTTGCAGTTAAGCCGACTTTTGGATTTGCCCTATCGCTTCGATTTCCATCCGAAGCTAGTCGACCTTAATGGACTCCTCCGTTACGCTTTTGGAGGATAGCGCCCCACTAAAACTGCCCACCAAGCACTGTCCCAACGCGTTTTTGCCGCGCCGGTTAGATTATAAAACTTTAAAGAAAGGTATTTCACTGGCGGCTCCGCCGCATCCGAAAACACGGTTTCAAAGCCTCCCTTCTATGCTACGCATTAAAGTCCTATAGCCAATACTAAGTTACAGTAAAGCTCCCGGGGTCTTTTCGTCTTGCTACAGGTACCCAGCATCTTCGCTGGAATTGCAATTTCACCGAGCTCGTGGTTGAGACAGTTCCCCAGTTTTTGTTAATCTTTATGTCGCCATAAAGTCCCGACCATATCTTCCCTTCGATAAACTCAGGGTTCGGCATATGGTCTGTGAGGATTCTAAAATCGCTTTTTTCTTCTGTTCATTTTACCGATTGAAGAAAGAATTTTATTTCTACCGGAATCATTTAGGTGCTTTTTCTGAAGCATTATTCTCACAACATCTTTAAAAATTGAAAAATCCTTTCGCTTATAAGTTTTCAGATTATTTTCCATAAAAAATGGAATAATCTTGGTCTTTAAGTCCTCCAAAGATCTTACACAATATCTGTAAAGATTTTCGTTGTGATTGTCATAACGCTTATTCACAAAAATATTGCCGCAATCAAAGAAATTTTTAATTTTTTTGAGCGCGAACAAACTTTTTGCTCCTTGCGTTACGACAAATTCTGGAAAAATTTGAATTCCCGATTTGGTAGTTTTGTTTTTGATTATACTTACCGAAAAACAACCTTCTCCATCAACAAAACCGCAAATCCACCAAGCAATTTTTAGCCTTTCCTGCTGATTATCTGCGCCGATAACTTTTTTACTTGATATTTTCGCCATATTTATATGGACGCATTATACCATAGTAGTTTCGGATACTTGAGGATTTTATCCACAGATTTTCCAGCATATAGCCGAAAATTTTTAGACATTCTAATTTTCATTAGAATAGGCAGCGTTTTTTTTCATTATTATAATCGTTCCAGTCCTCATGCCTTCCTTGATAAATCAACAAAAGCATGACCTTAGAACGATTATAGTTATCGCTGACATTTACGAGGGCTTCGGGCATCAGCAATATCTCCATTGCTGGGAATACCACATCCGCCGTTAACCTTCTCGCATAGGTCAGGCATCACCCCCTATACATCCTCTCGCGAGTTAGCAGGGAGCTGTGTTTTTGATAAACAGTCGCCAGGGAATCTTTAGCTGCGGCCCCGCTAAGCGGGGCAGGCCATATCGCTAACTTACGGCCGCTTTTTTGCCGAGTTCCTTAACCACGGATCACTCGTTCGCTGTGGGCTGCTCGCCCTGCCCACCTGTGTCGGTTTTCGGTACGGATACCTCAAGCTAATTTACGAAAGTTTTCTTGGAAGCTTGCTTTGCCAAATTTCTTCCCGCGAACGGGAAAATTTTCTCGACACTTAAGTTTGCGATTAAACGCATTTGGAAGGATTTGCCTTCCAAAAACTCTGATGCAAAGAACGCCAATCCAATAAGGCGCCCGGCATACTAAACTTCGTCATTCCGTAAAAGCGCTTGAGATAGGGACGGAATATTAACCGTCTGTCCATCGGCTGCGGATTTCTCCATTGCCTTAGGACCGCCTAACCCTTGGCTGATTTTCATTGCCAAGGAAACCTCATCTTCGCTGCGCTAAAAACGCTCTCCTACCGCTTGCGAATTAAAATTCGCAAACCCATGTCTTCGGTATCTGGCTTAGTCCCGTTATATCTTCGGCGCGATGCGTCAATCTCCCAAAGGGAAATATAATAGTGAGTTGTTACACACTCTTTAAAGGATGGCTACCTCTAAGCCAACCTCCTATTTGTCTTCGACGCATCACTTCCTTCTACACTTAGCCAAAATTTAGGGACCTTAGACGATGGTCCGAGTTCTTGCTCTCTTGTATTCGGAGCTTTGCCCCCGAATACTGACTCCCGAGTTATTTTAATGGAATTCGGAGTTTGACTGGTCTTGCTAGCTTGCGCCAATCAATACCAACCAGTGCTCTACCTCCAATAAAAAACACGCGGGGCTAGTCCTAAAACTATTTCGGAGAGAACCAGCTATTCCCAGGCTCGATTAGCTTTTCACTTCTTACCACAGTTCATCCCCTAGTGTCGCACGGCTAGTGGGTGCGGTCCTCCCCCCGCATTTCTGCGGGGTTCAACCTGACCATGGTAAGCTCGCCTGGCTTCGGGTCTTATA